>Ga0233414_10001044_pt1 | contig 10969 bp, 9 predicted proteins | sample Na_anoxic_10_MG_FD_189020 | JGI IMG/M metagenome (GOLD analysis project Ga0233414, IMG submission 189020) | Seawater microbial communities from Saanich Inlet, British Columbia, Canada - Na_anoxic_10_MG | ecosystem: Environmental > Aquatic > Marine > Inlet | place: Canada: British Columbia...
GTCTGGGGTTAGAATCATTAGTCCATTACGTCTACATCGTAATCGAATTCTCGACTACCGGTATCCTCACGTTCGTCAGTAAATCCCCATTGTGTACTGCTAATATCATTAGATTTACAGTATGGGCATTTGTCATGGTGGTCTGCCATGTCTTGACCACAGTTATTACACATATACATTATTTATCCTCCATGTGATTGTCGATTTGTTCAAGGACATCAGCAACACCCTTGACATTGTTTGTTATATGTTTAAATGCGTCTTTAAGATTATCAAGTGTACTAAGTATACTCAAATAACCTAATGTTCTTAAGAAAATTTGCATGGGTTACCTCTTAATACGACACACTTTCTCTAATATAGTTTGTTTGTATTGGTATCTTTAAGTAATTCAATTCTATCTTTCTGATCTTGTATTGCCTGTTCCAGTGGCACTCCAACCATACGTGCGTGTGCACCATACAAGTCCAAGAACTCTCTACCTTCATAACCTGATACTTTATTCTTACCAAATTTACACCATATTCTTGGAAGTGGTTTACCATCATCGTCATAATGTACTAACACAGCTTCGTTCTCTCCGTTATGATGCATATCATTATGTAAATGAAAAATAACATTACTATCATATGCCAGTGATCTTGAGTTATGACAAAAAATATTATCTGCAATAAAATTATGTGTTCCGTCAATTTCTAAATCATATGTAGGATGTTTTCCAATCGATTTTATTGATTGTATTTTTACCCATATAACCTCATTAGAAGTAAATTTCTTTAAATATGGAATATTAGGCAAATGTTCTTTTATTTTTCTATATACATTTCTTGTTATGCTCTTATGAGGCATAAATTGATATTTATATTTTTCTGTTTCTCTCCAAGATGGAACCCAAACAGTATGTTCTTTTGATTTTTTCAAAAATTTATGCATTTCTTTAGAGAAATATATTGGTAAATTATCAATAGAGTTTGTAGATTGCTTCGATAGTTCTTTTCTTTTAAGTCTTTTTATTTTCTTGCCAACTATTGGCAAACTGACTTTTGCTATTGGAATACTACAATTACATATTCTAAGTGTATACTGTGTTTTGTGTTTTTTATTTTTTGGGTGTTTTGTTGTAATTGTAGTAACTATTCCAAATTCAAGAAATAAATCCTGAGCTTGACGAATTAATTTATAACTGTTATTAAAAAATCGTTCATTATGATTATTCTTTGGTTTACTGTCTGATTTTGAAATAGTCCCATCTGATGCCATTAATCCAGCAAGATAATTAAGTTTTATTTCGCTACTAGAAGTAAATATTGTTTTTGGAATGCTTTTGTCGCTACCAAGTTGTGACCATATTTTTTCTTTTTTCATAAATTCAGTAACTGAATTTTGAATCTTATTAGATGTTCTAGAAAAATTCATATGTAAACCATCGTTATGAACATACTCTGTAATTTTAATATTTTTAAAATTATTTAAAACAATATTTTTTATATCATCACATATTTCTTTGTCTTTGTTGCAAAATCTTGGAGTAGAAGAATTTGTTTTACTGCTATTTGTACCATAATTCCCATCTCCAGCCATATATCCAAGAAATCTAGCAATATCTTTATTGTAAACATCTATTTTATTTTGTTCTAATATCTTTTGTTTTGCTGGGCAAGCTACATAATCTCCTGGTTTTAAGTCAGAGATTTTAACCCACTGTCCGTCATCTCTTAATAATGGATGATTTTCAGTTCCTTTGATAAACGCTCCTGTGTTTAAAGTTACCTTGTAACAGTCTTGAATGCCTTTAAACACTTTATTAAGTACCTTATTTGGTGTTATTTTAAAAGTATTATTGTTAATTGTATTTACAATTGTTCCTGGTTTAATATCTTTTATTTTTGTTCTTTCGCCTGTTGTTGCATTAACAACTATAGTATCTTCAACAAGACACTCTGCTATGGCCATATTACTTGGTTTCTCTCCAGCTTGTAGTTTTCTGTATTCTACAGTGGAAACTATTGTAATACCAAGTGCAACTGCCATATTTTTAAGATGATTTGACAATCGTTTGATTCGTTCGTGGCCATTAATCTCTGCATAGTCTGGTAATTTATGAAAGTTATCTATAAACAGTACTATCTTTTTCTCTGGATATAATTCTCTGTAGTATCTAGTTACACCTTCTGCATATGATACAGATGCACCATCGCTTGCATCTTTAACCACAAGCTGCCCATTCTTAACCATTTTTAATATATGTTTGTATCCATTTTCTCGTGCTTGTGGAACAAAATCACAACCTTCTTTGGTTCTCCAGTAATTAGGATTACCAGCCATATTCAATGTAAGTCTTCTATCATTGGTAGCATTACATAACCATTTATATATGATCATTTTCTTTGCATCATCTATTGAGTGATATATACATATAGCATTATTTCTTGGGTCATCAGCTATTTCATATGCCATTTGTGCTGCAAAGGTAGTTTTACCTGCTTGTTCTGAGCCGCCAATATAAAATAAATTATCAGTCTTCCAATCATCATCTAACCTAGCAGCAATATTACCAAGACCATCTGGCTTTAAAAAGAATCCTGCAAACTCTCCTGTCTTCTTCTCATCAATTTCTTTAAGAGACATGATAGCTGACATGGTAGATGATTCTTCGTTCTCTACCTGTAGTGACTTATTGATATCACTGATAGCACTTTGACATTGTGTTAGTGCTATCTCTGCATCTTGTGGATTACGCTTAACATCTGTAAGAAGTGCTTCAATTAGATTCTTTTTCTTTGTTTGAACCTCAGCATCCTTCTCACTGCGTTGTCTCTTAACCTCAGAAATAATAGTAGATAAATCATACCCAGTCATTTTGGATACTTGCTTGGACATTTCCTCTTGTCGAATATGACTCTTCTCTGAAACTATAATAGGTACCATCTTCTCAGCTATGTCACGTTTTTTCTCTTCGTCGAACTCATCCTCAGAGTCTTCCATGAACTTCATCATGCGCCACTCAAAGGCTGTCCATTTTTTCAGCCGCACAAACGCTTCAAAACCTTCGTCACGAATCAAATCATCTGGGTCCTGGCCTGCTGGCAATTGACATAGTTTAACTCTAAAGTCTTTCTCTTTGGCAAACTTCTCATCAAGAGCCTTTTGAATAGCAAGCTCTCCAGCTACATCAGAATCAAATACCAATACAATATTGAATGAACCATGTTTCTTTAACAGTGTAATATGATGATCTGTAAAGGCAGTACCCATAGTACAACAGCAATTCATCATGCCTTGGTGTCGTGCTGTTATTACATCTGCTTGGCCTTCAAATAGATAGAGTGGTTCTGGGGCGTCTTTGGCAATCTCATAACCATAAAGCCTTTCGCCTTTCTTAAAGATTGCACACTCTAAACCAGTACCTCTTGTATTAATATACTTTGGGCCTGTTGTTTTATTGTCAGGATTATATTTTAAATTTTTCGCGCTGAAACCAACTGGTCTACCCTGGTCATCGTATACTGTAAACAATAAATTATGATTATCAAATAAATTAGACCTGTCAAGGTCTACACCACCAAGAAATTTTGGCTCATACCCTGCCTTCTTTAATCTATCTCTAAATTCTTTAAAATCTACTGTACCAATGCCCCACTCTGCTAGTTTTTCTTTATCCCATCCTCTTCTTTTAATCTCTTTATTGATTAATTTATAATTACCAAAACTAGAATCAGATATCATTTCAGCAGCTAATCTATATGCCTGATAGGTCCTATACTCATACATTTCTTCTTGTGTGAGGTCTGCTAACTGTACTTGTATTCCATATTTTTTCGCGAGGTATAAAATATTCTCATTAACAAAGTCAGCACCCTTCATAGGTTTATCTTCAAGATAATGAGCTGCAGCAAATATATCAACAGCACATGAACAGCCAAAACAAAAAGCTCTTTCAGGAACATCTTTACATGTCATAGAAGCAGTACTATCAGTATGTTTTGGGTTTAAACATGTAAAGTTTTTCGATGTATTAATACCATGTTCTTGTAGGTATTGTTCTAAGTATGGTCTTATCGCATTAGTTGTAGATTCTAAATCAATCAGTCTTGGTTTCATAGGTTGTTCCTTAGTAGAGCCAAATGCTCTCAAGTACCTCGTCTATAATCGCAGGCACTTCCGAAAAATTATCAACAGCATAATCTGCTTCAAGTTTCAAATACTCTTCGTTCCATGGTTGCCTAACTACAATTGGTACAGTTCCGTCTAAGCTTTTAATGACTCGTGTATCATCATCAATCATAATATCTACTTCAATTAACCCTTTTACTTCCATAGAGCCTGTCATAATAAGCTCATATTTAGAATCTGGCAAGTACTTTTTTAGCCAGCGGGCTTTTTCGCTCGGGCAATTAACCCACTCAAGTGGTTTAGTAATGATAGTTACATCATACTTTTCACATAACATTTTAAGTGTTTCAATCGCACCCTCAAACGGATCTAATTTATAAAAGAATTCCCTTGGACAAATAAGACTATACAAATCTCTAGGTCCACCTGGATACAGTGCTCTTTGCTCATCTGTGAACAGATCATAATAAACAATGTCTACAGTACGTGGTACTTTAATATCTTCTCGTTTGAGATCAAGGTTCCAAATATATTTAATAACTTTAGATGATGCATCTGCAAAATTACAGACACATCCATCCATGTCCACTCCGATTCTAAGCTTCCTACTCATCTTATTCTCCTAATTATTTTACTGCTTCATCTTCATCACATAGAGATCTGTACGAGCAGTATGAACAGTTCCAATTACCTATGGGATTTGTCTCAGGCTTCTTAACCCACTTATCATATTTGGTCTTACCTACCATTTTGTGTTCCCACATCCATTCTACTTTTTCGGCGGACCAACAACTAGAAAAATCTTTCTCTGGTATCTCTTTTGATTTAAGATGCGCGAGAAGTTTATCATATCTAGCATAGATATTTTCAATAGTATATGGTTGTAAAACTTTTTCTGGTTTAAAAAAGTTCCAATACTTACCTGGTAGTTGTTGCCACCATACTTGATGTTCTCCAGATGGTAGTTCGTCGAAACCAATACGAAATTCTACCCTATGTCCATCGCCGCGCTCAATATAATACATCCTGTATTCATCTAGGTCGTTTCTATATTCCCAGGCATAAATAATAGACTGAAGAAATTGATTGTCTTTGGGAACGCCAGCCTTCTCTGGTCTTTTAGAACCAGTAAGTTCTTTATTGGCATAGTAACCATAGAAACTTTTTACCTCATACCCAATACGTTCTCCAGTTAATGGATTTTTAAGAACAGCATCCATCTCTCCAGAAAGATAGTATTTCTTTTCATAGAATTTGATGTTGTTATCAACCCATAGTCCCATTTCTTTCCAGCGTTCAATTAGTCCATTCTCATTCCACTTACCAGAGTTTGCCTTTTGCATTAGACCAGGACTGCTGTCTTCTGTGCGTGGTTTTTCCATGCTGCGGTACCAAGATGCACGCATACACTTACCAGTTACTAGCTTCATACCATCCAGTTCATATTCAACAGATGCTTCTGTTGGATGTAATCCTGGTCTACTTCTTCTTAATCCAGAAGACGAAACTATATATTCGTCCTCTAGCTCTACTAGAGAGAATTCTTTTTCAGTTGTCATTGTGTTCCTTTTATTTATAGGTCTTTTTTTGCTATAATCTTTCCGTCTACAACAAGGATTTCACCGTCGCGCAAAGATTTACCAACTACACTACGTAAGAAATTCATAATTTCTATATTCTCTTCTGTGAGCGTAATATGTTGTACAGCAGTATATATAATACCTGTGAAATCTACCCAAAGTTCCTTTGGTACTTCTACTGTTATATGAGTATCTTTATTCTTTGCCATCTGGAAACCTTATTACATTGTTTTGTTCTGATGCTAGTGTTACTTTTTCTTTAGGGTCTTCTTCTTTTTCTTCCGCGACAGGAGCAGGAGGAGCTACAGGTACTTCTTGAACCGCACTGGTATTTTCTTCTGCCTGTGTAACTATCTTTTGTTGTTGCTGTTGTGCTTCATCCATTTTCTTTTGGAGTTCTTCAAGGTGTTTTACAATTGGATCTTGGACATGTTTCTTATGCAAAACATCAATCTCTTCAGTAGTAAAAAGCCCCTTGTCAACAAACATATTTAAAATCATTCTGAACCCAAGGCTCTGTGCATGGGATTCTTGTGATAATCCAATAAGACCTTGCTCAAGTTGTTTCATATAGTTTGTTAGCACTTGCATTTGTTGCATTAGCTGTGCAAATGGGTTTGCTTGTGGCTGTTGGGCCTGCCCAGGCATAATTATCCTGTTGTTATTGTCATTCATTGTGTTTTCCTTTTGTTTTATTTAATCTGTTACATTTATTCTAATGTCAGCGTCTACAGCAGTTGCAGTACCATAGTATACAGGTGTACTCTTATTAAAGTCAACCTCTCCTTTAGAGTTCATATATACCACGGCGTATCCGAAAGCTTGTTGGCTATATTTCATAGCAGCATCAGCTTCATAATCCATAGGCACACAACAACAACCAGACTCTATTAAAAGTTTACCCTTCCAGATAAGCTTCCCAAGTTTATGAGTGTGGGCGCATACCAGAGCACTGAAATCTTCTTTCTCCCAGAAGTATTCACCAGCGTTACAAGCTACTCTCATTGGAATCTTACTTCCACCTTTTGGGTGTACAAAAATACAATTTCCTACTTTCGCATACCATGCACATACTCCACCTTTATAAAATACATTCTCAAATCCATATTTTCTAAAAAGGTTTCCATCATAGTCAAATGTATATCCACTGGCCATACGTTCCAACATGTCTGGGTTGGTCATAAACAATACATCAGGATCTAAGTTGTTGCTAAAGTATGCTTGTAATCTGCTGTCATGGTTTCCGCGCGTAAGAATAACTTTATCAAAAATCTTTGCAAACTGTTGAAGGTAATCCATACCCATTTCATACTCATGTCTAAGTATTACTGGTTTTGTTTTGCTCCATTTAGATACAGAGTACTGATCTAAGAAGTCACCGTTAATTACTAGAGTCTCGGCATCACTATGCTGCGATAACATATCAGCTATTACATTATCATTGACCCATGGTATGTGAAGGTCACCAATAGATACTACCTTGTGCAGTTTCCCATCAGGGTTACCTACCTTACCATATTTTTTCTTAACCAAATAAGATGCCTGTTGTCTTTGATCTTCAATGATAGACATTGAGTCTAAGAATTCTATACCAACATCATCAGTTATAGTTACATCTTTCGCAGAAGGATGACTAAATTTTTTCTTTTTGTTATTTTGAACAGGTTGATTGTTTTGTAATTTTTCTTGTCTTTTAACAAACTTTCTAATTGCTTCTGGTGACCTATTAAAACCCTTTGACTTTAGTACATCAGAGACAGTTTTGTACATCTCTTTTTCATATAAAGACATTGCTAGGTCTTTCTCAGGTTTACTCCATCCACGTTGTTGTTTCTTCTTTTCCATTTATCTTCCCATCCTTTTTATATTATCAACATACCCTGTAACTCTTTGCCAAGATGTTATCGTCTGGTCTTTTGAAGGTATAAGTGTCACGCTTGTCCCATCTTGTAGTGACATTGATAAGCTTTGAAGTTTTTTAGATAAGTCTCCTTCTATCTTGCGTACATTATTTACAAACATTTTTATTATTGGCGGCGAATCTTCATCAAAAGATTGTTCTTTAATAACTTGTCCTTTTATAATACTAACAGCACCCTCTTCTAGATTGTCTACAATCTTTAACCAACTCTTAGGAAATACGGTCACTTCCATTCGACCGGTACAATCTTCAACAATAAGTGTACCGTAAATCTTATCTTTACGTGTCCTCTTCTTGACAACGGACGATATTACTACGGGCATAGCAATGTACGCTTTAGCTCCGGTCTTCCCGTCATAGATGTCCGATATAGTATATTGGGCCATTCTTGTCAAGTTAGGATAGTCATCTAATGGATGCCCAGTAAGATAGAACCCAAGCGTATTACGTTCTAGTCTTAATCTTTCTGCTCGTGACAAGGGCTCACCAGGAATCATCTCTTTAAACTCTGGTTTTACCGGTAGTTTAGGTAACCTGCGAGGTGGTTTCTTGCCAGCAGCAACTGCATCTTTGATGTCTTGTTCGCGCTGGGCAATACGCACAGCTCTCTCTTCCCATTTTGCAATCTTTTTGAAGTGAGCAATCAATGTAACAGCATGATCTTTGACGTTGTTCCTTGACAAGTCAGTAATTTCTTCTAATGCTCCACATTCAGCTAGTGCACCAAGCACGCTCTTGTTGACTTTTGCTTTTACCAGTTCATTTAACGTGCCAAACTCATTCTCTCCACGCTTTTCTATAATGTTTTCAACAGCCTTTGCACCAATACCTTTAACACCGGCCAACCCAAATAAAATAGTACCGTTATCTAAAGTAAAGCCCGCCTTAGACCTATTGACATCTGGCGGCATAACTGATATTCCATCTTCTCTTGCGGCGTGGATATATTTAACCATCTTATTCTGATCGTCCATAGATTCATTAAGGACTGCTGTATAAAATTCATGTGGATAGTATGTTTTCAACCATGCATTCTGATATGACAGAAAACTATATGCTACAGCATGACTTTTGTTGAACGAATATGCAGCAAAACCAGATATAGCCTCAAACAACTGTTCAGATTTTTCTTTTGGTATTTTATTATTTACACAACCATTAATAAATTTTTCTTTTTCAAGTTTCATTTTTTCAGGTAGTTTTTTACCAACAATCTTTCTCATATTATCAGCTTCTGAAAGTGTATAACCAGCAACATCTGTACAGATTTTCATAAGTTGCTCTTGAAATGTCAAAACAGCATAAGTATCTTTTAGAATTGGTTCTAATTCTGGAATAAAATATTCTACTTTTCCCGTGGTACGACCAACAACATAATTGTCAACCATAGATTTATTATCTTTGTCTTTTAATTGGAGCGGACCAGGACGAAAGAGAGAAGCTATAGCTGCAAGATCACTAATTGACTTTGGTAAAACTTTCATACATAGATCTTTAAACCCTGTTGAATTCTCGAATTGGAAAATTCCTTCAAGTTTACCTTGTTTAAAAATTTCATCGTAAACTTTCTGATCACCATCTTCAAGAGTGTCAATATCTATATCTATACCATGTATTTCTTTAACAAGATTACATGTATTTTTAATGATAGTTAGATTTTTAAGTCCTAAAAAATCATTTTTTACCAGTCCAATCTCTTCAACTTCATTCATGTCAAACTGAGTTGTAACTTCTTTGCCTTTACCTAAGAACAATGGTAAGTAATCTGTAATTGGTTTGTCTGATATAACTACACCAGCAGCATGGACACCGACTTGATTCTTTAATCCTTCTGCTTTACGTACAAAATCAACAACTTCTGGCCACTCTGTTTTTAATATCTCTGGTACTTGCTCAACAAGTTCTTTGAATTTCATCTGTTTACCAGCAACATCTGGTGGTATCATATTAGCCAGCTGATGTCCAACACTTGGTTCGTGCCCACATACTCTAGCAAATGCTCTCATAGAACCACGTGGTTTGAATTTAGAAAATGTACCAATGTGTGCTACTTTGTCAGCTCCATATTTCTCAGTAACATAATCTATAACCTCTGACCTTCTATTTTTACAGAAGTCAATGTCTAAATCTGGATTACTCACGCGAGCCGGATTTAAAAACCTTTCAAAATACAAGCCATATTTAATAGGGTCTACATTTGTTATGCCAATACAGTAACAGACTAAACTTCCCGCACCACTGCCGCGCCCTGCGCCCACAGCTATGTCATGTTCCTTGGCCCAGTTAATAAAGTCTTGTACAATTAAGAAGTATGTTGGAAATCCCATCTGTTTAATCATGTCAAGCTCATACTTAACACGTTTATGATATTCTTCTGTTCCCGCGCCAAACTTATTCTCAAATCCTGCCCATGTAAGATCTGCAAGTTCTTGTTCAGGCGTCTTACCTTTAGGTAAATCATATATAGGCCAGATTGTTGTATCATATTTCCAGTCACACTGACATTTGTCGGCAACTAAACCACTATTTTCTATAGCATGATACTCATCTGGTTCAAACATCTCTTTCATTTCTACTTCACTCTTGAACCAACTATGGTCAGAGTCAAATGAGAGATCACCAGCAGAAAGTTTACATATTTTACCGTGTAGTGCTGCGTCTTCTCTTAAAGGATAATGAGAGTCTTGAGTTGCTATAATTGGAATACTTGTTGCCTGCGCGAGGTCAAACAACTGTTCTTTTAATGGGAGCTGCCAATCTAAACCATGGTTCTGTACTTCTAAGTAGAAATCATCCTTAAAGATAGCTTCCATATCTCTAACATGTTGGATGGCATCTTCGTAACGGTTTTCCATTAAGAAGACAGATAGTCTACCAGAACCACAACCAGAAAGTACAACCAGACCTTCTGAATGTTTCTTTAAGAGTTCCATATCTGCGCGCGGCTTATAATAAAAACCCTCTGTCCATCCAGCCGAAGTTAATCTAAATATATTCTTAAGTCCCTCTTCGTTCTTAGCAAGCACAGTCAAGTGATATGAAGTCTTAATATGATTATCTAATTTCTCTTTTGTGAATCTACTTTCCGGCGAAATATATAACTCGACACCGTAAATGGAACGTACCCCAGCCTTCTCACATGCCTTCTTAAACTCTAGTAACCCACCAGCCCTACCATGATCTGTTAGAGCTACTGCAGACATACCAAGCTCTGCAGCACTCTCGGCTATACTAGTACAGCTTTGGGCTCCATCTTGGACTGAATTATCTGAGCTAACTAATGAGTGTGCAGATGTATAAATTTACTCCGCACACTCTTTGTCTCCTTTGTTTTTTCATCTACCATGGTTTTTAT
>Ga0233414_10001045_pt1 | contig 10962 bp, 8 predicted proteins | sample Na_anoxic_10_MG_FD_189020 | JGI IMG/M metagenome (GOLD analysis project Ga0233414, IMG submission 189020) | Seawater microbial communities from Saanich Inlet, British Columbia, Canada - Na_anoxic_10_MG | ecosystem: Environmental > Aquatic > Marine > Inlet | place: Canada: British Columbia...
CAGAAAAGAAGAATTTAAAAAACAACGTAAATTCTATTCCGGATAATCTTTATGAATAAATTTGAATTTTATTTGTTCCTGTTTCGACTTCTTATTAAAAAATAGTAATTTTATTATGGGTTATTACGCTATTTTGTATCATGAATGTTAATAAGTACTAACAATTACTCTAATCAAATATAATAATGAAAGAAAAAGAAATTGAATTGATAAAAAAGCAGATAGAAAAACTTGATAATAAAGGCTTTGATCTGGAAGCATGGAAAATATCCACTATCCTGATTCTTGAAAGAGTTTTCGGGTATGATTCATCAAAAATCTCTAAAATCAAGAATATTCACCAGGACCTAAGCAGCTGGTCATTACGCGATACTCTGGGAACTTCAAGCGGCTATGATGCATCAAAGAAATACGGAAAAGAGATTCTTGAAGCATGCATTATGGAACTAGAAACTCTAGGAACACCCAACAATATAAAGAAAAGTACAGAACCTGGGTCTCTCCCATTTGAAGTATTATTGGAAAGTCTTGAGAATGAACTGAAAATATCTCAATTCAAAAATTTAAAAAAGATCAGCAATATAAAAGATAAACAGGAAAGAGAAAGTAAGCTAACAAATTTTTTGTCAGATCTGGATAAAGAAATTATCCTGCAAATATTGGCAAACATTCTGGGTCACAAAAAGGTTGTCGGTATAATGCATTCACAGTAACCGGGTTTCGGGATTCGAATTATTCTCTACGATGTTTATGCAATCCACATTCCTTCTTCTCAGGTTCTTCCCACCACCACCTGCCTGCTCTCACATCCTCACCCTGTGTTATTGCTCTTGTGCATGGCTGGCATGAAATACTCGTATATCCATTATCATGCAATTGGTTATATGGGATACTATACTTTTTTATATATTCCCAAACCTGCTCTTCTGTCCATTTAAAAATCGGATTTACCTTGATAAGATTATTCTGGTCATCCCATTCCACAACTTGTGTTGAATAACGTGAAACCGACTGGTTTCTCCGTATTCCACAAATCCATGCTTCAATACCTGAAAAAGCTCTTTTTGATGGTTCAATCTTCCGGATATTACAGCAAAGCTCTCTTTTCTCAACACTATCATAACACAAATTTATCCCAAATTCATTAACCATCCTTTCTACTTGTTCTGCATCAGGGAAAAAAACATTAATCTTAACAGAAAAGGTCTTCATGGTTATATTGATTAAATTATATGTTTCCGTGAACAACCTTCCCGTATCGAGAGTAAAAATAAATGTATCCGGATCGATATCAGCGATCATTTTGGTCAATGCCTGGTCTTCTGCTCCTAAACTTGTTCCAAATGCTGTTTTACCGTTAAAATCTTTCAGGAAGTACCCAATTACTTCCTCGGGTGAAGAATTTTGAAATCTCTCATTTAGCTCATTAACCATTTTAATATCTGTCATAACTGCTTTTTAAACGCACAAAAATACAATCATTTTGCCAGCAACTTGAAATAATTTGAGGGTTTTTTACATACCAAAATTGCACGTGGTAAATTTTCGAGGCATTACTATTTTATAATAAAACCGGAAATAAATATGGATACAGAATACATGGAATAAGTTTTTATGCAGAAAAGATTGTCCCTATGTCTATTAAACAAAAACTCACAACCCGGATATTTATAAAATCCAGTAGATAAACATGACTTCATCTCATAAATGATAAAACCTAAATACAAAAAAACTTTAGGATTCAATAAAATTGAAAGTAGTTTTTAGGATAGATGCATAATACTCACCACGTTCAAGAATATCATCATCACCTTCCTCATAATGCCAGTTAACAATAAGTTTTTTACCCTCATCAAGCAAAAGTCCGAGACGTCTAAGAATCTTCAGAATATATCTTGCCGATCCACTATTAAAATATTCTAATTCAATATTAACATTGGTTGTTTCTTGTGGATTTTGACAATAATCTTCAATCCAATCATATAAAGGATCAAAAAAATTTGTTGGATCCTCGTGAATGGAACGTCCGCTAATATCAATTATTCCTGCCGGATTAAATTTTATTTCCGGGATAATTTGCGATCCTTCTCGAACTAAAACATCCATATTAAGATTATCTCTGAATGTAAATATACAAATTTGTATTGAGAAACTGAAATCTACTTCACATAATTTTTTTTACCTGTCAATTTTTTCTTAACAAACCGGTATTCCCCATTACAAAAATTAAATATCCATCCTTGCCAGTGGTCCAATATCCAGCGAGGAAAACAAGTCTCTCTTATATTTAAAATACCCTGTAATGGCTATCATAGCAGCATTATCTGTAGTAAAATTAAATTCAGGAAAAAAAATATCCCAGTCTCTTTTCTGCGCTTCAATTGTTAATGTATTTCGTAAAGCAGAATTTGCTGATACTCCACCCGCAACTGTAATATTACTGATTCCTGTTTTTTCCGAAGCCTTAATAAGTTTATTCAGCAAAATATCAATAATCGTTTTCTGCAAAGATGCGCACAGATCCGGTTTCCATTTTTGCACAAAATCTATATCCTCTCTTACTTTATCCCTTACAAAATACAGAAAAGATGTTTTCAAACCACTAAAACTAAAATCCAGATCTTTAATCCTTGGTTTATTAAACTGAAACGAATCCCGATCACCCTGAACTGATAATTTATCGATCTCAGGACCTGCAGGATAAGGCAATCCAATAACTTTCCCGCATTTATCAAACGCTTCACCTGCTGCATCATCGATTGTTCGTCCAATGGTTTCCATATCAAAATAGTCTCTGATAACCATCAACTGTGTATGCCCTCCTGAAATAAGTAAACTTAAAAAAGGAAAAGATGGAATTGGGGAAAGTTTTTCCTTTTCCCTGATAAACTGTGCAAGCACGTGAGCTTGAAGATGATTCACTTCAATAATAGGTATATTCAATGACATTGCGAATCCTTTTGCAAATGATGTTCCAACCAACAAGGATCCTAACAAACCAGGACCTCTTGTAAATGCCACAGCATCAATCTCATAACGACTAATTCCGGCAGAATTTATTGCCTGTTCCACAACCGGAATAATGTTTTGCAGATGAGCCCGTGAAGCAAGCTCAGGAACCACTCCTCCATAATTTCTGTGTACATCCTGATCAGCAATCAGATTTGATAACAAATAACCATCCTGAACTACGGCAGCAGATGTGTCATCACATGAAGATTCTATTCCCAGGATGGTAATACTCATTTCGTTGAGGATTTATTGAAGATTTATGAACTTTTTTCGTTTTTTTGCCATAGAATATAAAATTCAAAAATATTAAAAAAATATATAAAATATTAATTTTTCTCTTTCTTGTAATCATTGTGTTACTTGTATCCGTTTCGGTATTAATTAAAAGTCCGGCAGGACAAAACTATCTAACAAGAAAAATTACCGAAAAAGTAACAGAAAATATTAATGCTAAAATTACTTTCGACAGGGTTAATATAGGTTTCTTTAAAAATATCTCTTTACGAGAACTATACATTGAAGACCAGCAACAAGATACACTTCTATTTTCCAAATTATTATCAGTTAATCTCAAATCGTTTAACCGGCATAAAAGGGAAATTGACTTTAGAAAAATTGAACTACACGATGCCAGAATAAACTTTACAACCGACTCTACAAATACAATAAACCTCAAATTTATTACCGACCGGCTTAAAAGAAAAGACACAACAAAGGTCAGATGGAAAATCATGATGCGCTCAATTGAATGCAGAAAGATACTTTTCTCCTATAAGAAACATGATTTTCAATCGGGCCGCAAAGGATTTGATCCGAAAGACATACAACTTTCTGATCTTAATTTTGATATTATAAACCTGCAAACACACAATGATAGTATTGACTTCACTGTTGAGAACCTAAAATGCAGGGAAAAAAGTGGTTTAGTAATCAGTAATCTGGATTTCCTCATGTATATTTCGCCCCATTATCTTCACTTCCATGAAATATATTTTGCATCCCATCAATCAAATTTAATGGCTGAAAAAATCGAGCTTCTTTTTAATGGATATAAAAACCTGAAAGATTTTAGAAATAATGTTCAACTTTACATCAATATTAATAAATCCAGTCTTACTTCAAGGGATCTGGGTTTTTTCGCCCCTTCAATTAGCAAGATACCCGGAAAAATTAATTTCACCGGTCAAATTTTAGGTTACGTTGTCAATTTAAAGGGAAAGCAAATTAAAGCAAGCTGGGGTGAAAACACACATTTTTATTGTGACTTCGCGTTAAACGGCCTACCCGATATTAATAAAACTTTCATATTTATTGATATTGATTCCCTTCAAACTACTATACAGGATATTAAAAATATAAGCTCACCAGTCAATGGGAAACCTCTATTTTTACCCAACCAGTTAGAGAAACTCGGGAAGATAACTTATAACGGTAACTTTACCGGTTTTATTGATGATTTTGTTACATATGGAGAATTCAATTCAGACTTAGGTTTAATATCTACCGATCTGACAATTGAACCTGATACAGCCAGGCTTATTAGATATAGTGGAAAAATGAAAACCAACAATTTCAACCTTGGTAAATTATTTGACAATACTAACCGGGTAGGTAATATAACAATGGATATTCAAGTTAATGGCTTTAGTATTGAAAACAGGTATAAAGCGACCCTTGAAGGGAATATTGCTGATCTATTCCTGAATAAATATCATTATAAAAACATAAACCTTTCCGGCGAATTTACGCCAAAAGCTTATGACGGTTCAGTACTTATTAAAGATCCTAATATTGAACTAAATTTCCTTGGTAGTCTGGATTTTTCAAGTGAAATACCTGAGTTTGACTTCACAGCTAATGTACCCAAAGTAAACCTGTACGATTTAAACATTGAACCAAAAGATACTAATTCATCTCTTTCCTTCCTTCTTACCGCAAATTTTAAAGGCAAAAACCTTGATAATCTGGAGGGAAAAATCAACCTGATTAATTCCACTTACCGAAAAATGGATGAAGAACTTCATGTATATGATTTTTCACTTTCTGCTTTAAACCAGAATGGTACAAATCAGTTAATGCTTAAAACCGACTTTGTCGATGCATTTATTACAGGAAATTATAACTTCACACAACTGGGAAATTCCTGCAAACATTTGTTAAATAAAATAATACCTTCGTTTACCCTGACTGAAGAGGATACAATTACAAAACCAGATAACCACTTTGATTATAGTATCCTGTTAAAAGATACCAGGAACCTTAGCAAATTTTTATTCCCGTCATTTGTTGTTTCTCCCAATTCAACTTTTGCAGGAAAATTTTATCCATTAGATAACTACTTCATGGTAAAAGGAGAGGCAGAAAGATTCACATATAAAGAAAATGAACTTTTTAAAATGTTACTGAATGCAGAATTTTCTGATTCCCTCTTTTCTCTCACGCTTACAGGTGAAAAGTTTGCTACAAACAATAAACTTGATTTGGAAAATTTTTCAATAGCGAGTAATGCCGGTAATGATACTGTTCGTTTTGAATTAAGTTGGAATGACAAGGCAACAAGTAATTTGCTAAGTCAAATAAAAGCCATTGCCGGTTTCAGAAATGAACAGAAACTGTTAACACCTTTAATAAACATCTCATTCCTACCAACCAACTTGTATATAAAAGATAGTATATGGAAAATAAATCCCGGCACAATTACTATCGATTCAACCTCGCTACAGGTAAAAAACTTCTCAATCAATAATAAGGAACAGTGGTTAAAAGTACATGGAGGCATTTCAAAACAACATGAAGACACCCTGTTATTGCAATTCAAAGGCTTAAACCTTTCATCATTAAATACTATTTCAAAAGGAGAAAAGATTCAATTAAATGGTACAATAAACGGTGATGCCAGTTTATCAAACGTATATAGTAATCCATTATTTCAAACAAATATAAATATAGATGATCTTCTAATAAATGATGAACCACTTGGCAATACATCAATAACCAGTGCCTGGGATACAATAAATGAACAGTTACATCTTGAGGTATCTTCAAACCGGGGGAAACTTCAGACACTTAATATCAAAGGTGATTATGAACCCGAAAGTAAAGAAATTGAATTCTCTCTTTCCCTGAATAAACTCAGATTAAATATCTTCAGACCATTTATAAATAAAATATCTTCTGAGTTAAACGGAATTGCTACTGGTGATATTTTTCTAAACGGAACACTATCTAAACCAACTGCAAATGGAATAATTAAACTGCAAAAGATCTCTTTTCTTTTGGATTTTTTTAATACCCGTTACACATTTACTGATCAAATAAAAGTTGAAAATAATATTTTTAAATTTGAAGATATAAGAATATTCGATCCCGATGGAAACCAGGCAATTATTAATGGAGATATCAAAAATAATTACTATAAAAATTTTGACATAGGTTTGAAAATTGAAACGAATAATTTCCTGCTTATGAATACCAGAGAACAGCATAATAACCAGTTTTATGGTACTGCGTATGGTTCGGGAATAGTTAATATTAATGGCCCACCAAAAGAGCTAAATATCCAGGTATCTTTAAAAACAGACAAAAATACCCGCTTCTTTCTACCACTTTCTTCGGGGGAAGAATTTGAAGAATTTAATTTTGTAAGTTTTGTTGATAACACAAATCAAACGGATAAAGAAAAAAAAGAGACCATCAAGGTAAGAGATAATATGCCAAAAATAAACCTGGATCTTGAAATTACACCTGATGCTGAAGCACAACTTATTTTTAACCCGAATACAGGGGGTAATATAAAGGGAAAAGGATCTGGAAATCTCAATCTACAAATTAATAACCCGGGAGAACTGGATATTTTCGGCACTTATACAATAGAGCAGGGTGAATATCTTTTTTCTTTACAGAATATAATCAATAAAAAATTTGAGGTTAGAAATGGGGGTACAATAAACTGGAATGGCAATCCACTGGAAGCCAATATGGATATAGAAGCTATTTATGAAACCAAAGCCTCATTATATGAACTTTTTCTGAACGAGGAATACAGGCGAAGAATTCTGGTTGAATGCAAACTATATCTTTCAGGAAAAATTCAAAACCCAACAATTGACTTTGGTATTGAGTTGCCAACTGCTGACCAGGAAACCAGAACAAATCTACAGAATGCCATAAACACACAGGAAGAAATGAGCAAGCAATTCCTGTCATTGATTGTTATTAATAGTTTTCTGCCAAATACAAATTACATACCACCAACCTCTCAATCAATAACTTCCAGTTACGCCCCGGCTGTAGGTGTAACAACAAGTGAACTCCTTTCTAATCAGTTAAGCAACTGGCTTTCACAAATCAGCAACGATTTTGATATAGGATTCAGATACAGACCCGGTGATGAAATATCCAGTGATGAAGTTGAAGTAGCCCTGTCAACTCAATTGCTTAATGACAGAGTAAGTATTAACGGTAATGTAGATGTAGGAGGTAATGAAACCTCTACAAATACAAGCAATATCGTTGGAGATTTTACCGTTGATGTCAAGATCAACAAAAGCGGAAAACTCAGAGTTAAAGCTTTCACCAGAGCAAATGATAAATTACTGTATGAATGGTCGCCATACACACAGGGTGTAGGACTATTTTACAGGGAGGAATTTGATCACTTTGACCAATTAATGCAAAGATACTGGAGTAAAATATTCATAAGAAAAAACGAAAGCGAAAAAGAAAAATAAAACTTGTCTACATATTTTTTTTAACTAATCGGTCAATAGTTCATAATCGGCAGTCCACAATCCACAGTCGGCAAGAAAGAAAAAAACAACCAAACAATTATAACACAATGGTAACTGAATTTAGAAACTTAACTGTATATATACCAAAAGTATAAATAAACCAGCCTTCAGATTGCCGACTGCCGACTTTAATAATGTAAAAAATAGTAAGATTAGACATTTTAGACATTTCAAATTTAAGGCACCAAATAGTTGCTTTTTTTTAGTATCTTCGTGGCGTTTTTTTGCTTATTTATACATTTATTTTTAGGTTTTAACAATTAAACTTTCCTGAATTATGTACATTGCAATGGTTGTGATATTTATACTGGGTTATACGGCAATAGCCCTTGAGCATCCAATTAAAATAAATAAATCTGCTTCCGCATTATTAACTGCAGTACTTATTTGGGTTATTTATATTATCGGGGCTGCAGATATTCTTCCAACGCGGGAAACATTTCTGGAATTCATTAATGAAAGTTCAGATATTGGACATTTGACAAAGGTTCAGCAATACTTCCACTTTATCGGAAAACATGAATTGGTTCATCATCTTGGTGAAATATCTGAAATACTTTTCTTTCTTTTTGGCGCCATGACTATCGTTGAGATTATTGATACACACGAAGGATTTAAAATAATTACCGATAGGATAAAAACTACTAATAAAGTAAAACTCCTTTGGATTCTAAGTTTCCTTACCTTCTTTATGTCTGCTGCACTTGACAATCTTACCACCACTATTGTAATGGTAGCCTTGCTAAGAAAACTAGTAAGTAATAGACAGGATAGATGGATTTTTGCAAGCATGGTTGTACTGGCCGCTAATGCCGGTGGGGCATGGTCTCCAATTGGCGATGTTACCACTATTATGCTATGGGTCGGTGGACAAATTACAGCTGCAAAAGTTATTACAAATGTAATCGTTCCAAGTCTGGCAACAGCAATAGTACCACTTATCGTAGTCTCATTCCTCCATAAAGGTAACGTTACACGCCCTGAAATAGTTCAGGAAAAAGACAGTCATTTGGAAACTACACAATTTGAAAGAAACTTTGTGTTCTTTTTCGGGGTTTGCTCACTTCTGTTTGTTCCTGTTTTCAAGACTGTTACTCATCTTCCTCCATACCTGGGTATATTACTTGGTCTGGGAAATCTGTGGATTATAACAGAAATAATGCATAGAAATGCAGTAATCGAAAAAAGGAATAAGTTGACTGTAATAAACATCCTGAGAAAAGTTGATACTCCAACCATTTTCTTTTTTCTGGGTATTTTGTTAGCCGTAGCAGGTCTTCAATCAGCAGGACATTTATCTGTTTTAGCAGAATTCCTTGATGAAAAACTGCATAACATATATCTTATTGATCTTACAATTGGTATACTTTCAGCTATCGTTGATAATGTTCCACTAGTTGCAAGTGCCATGGGAATGTATCCTGTTCACTCATATGGCTTTATTAATGTAATGGCAGATCCTGCAGCACAGGAATATGCAAGGTATTTTGTCCAGGATGGCCATTTTTGGGAGTTTCTGGCCTATTGTGCCGGTACAGGAGGAAGTATTCTTATCATTGGGTCAGCTGCCGGTGTTGCTGCAATGGGAATGGAAAAGATTGATTTTATATGGTATATGAAAAAAATATCATTATTAGCTTTACTTGGTTACCTTGCAGGTGCCGGTGTATATTACCTGATGTTTGCACTTTAGTAAATAATCAGTCGGCAGTCGACAGTCCACAGTCGGCAAAAAAGAAAGAAAGAATAAAAGAAAGAAAGAAAAAACAAAATATATGTTAATTCTGTTTCGATTTTTTGTAATTTTTAATTTTTAATTTATTTGACTTAATAGACTGACATTAAATAGTCATGTTTTCAGTTTGCCGACTGAAGACTGAAGACTGCTGACTTTATTATAATTGAGATATACTTTTTTGATTTATATCTCGTTTTTTTTATAATTTTGCTATAAATAAATTCGATAACAATGAACAATTTACTTTTTATTCAATTATTGCAGATCACTCTTCAGGATACTGTTTCTAACCAGGTAGGGGAGGCTGAAGACTTAACCCTGTCGTATTGGGAATTAGCTTTCAAAGGCGGCCCGGTTATGATACCCATTATTATTCTTTCTTTAATTGCCGTATATATTTTCATTGAACGTTATTTTGTGATCAGGAAACTAACAAACGAAGATGTTAATTTCATCAACAAGATAAAAGATTTTATACATGACGGGAAGATTGAATCAGCACAAACACTATGCCAGTCAATTGACACACCTATTGCAAGAATGATTGAGAAAGGTATTCAGAGAATTGGCAGACCGCTAAATGACATAAATGCTGCAATTGAAAACGTTGGAAGGCTTGAAATCTTTAAACTGGAAAAAGGATTGCCTACACTTGCTACTGTAGCAGGAGCTGCTCCGATGATCGGTTTTCTGGGAACTGTAATGGGTATGATTATTGCTTTTTACGATATGTCAAATGCCGGTAGTAATATAAATGTAGCACTTCTTTCCAATGGGATATATACTGCCATGGTTACAACCGTTGCCGGATTGATTGTTGGAATAATTGCATATTTTGCTTATAACATATTAGTTGCTAAAGTTGAGAAAATTGTTAATCAGCTTGAAGCCAGAACCTCAGAGTTCATGGATCTGTTAAATGAGCCGGTTAGCTAATTCTGAATCGAAAAATTTCAAAAAATGGCATTAAGATCAAGAAATAAAGTAAGCGCTGCTTTCAGTATGTCGGGAATGACAGATATTGTATTTCTGTTACTTATTTTTTTCATGATCACTTCAACTCTTATACATCCTACTGCACTGAAACTTCTGCTTCCAAAAAGCAGTCATCAAACATCCGCTAAACCGCTTACTACTGTGTCAATAACCCATGATCTTCAATATTACGTTGAAGACCAGCCCGTTGATTTAAACGATTTGGAACGGGTTTTGCAGGAAATCATCGGGAATAACCAGGAGGTTTATGTTTCAATACATATTGATAAATCTGTTGATGTAGAATACCTTGTAAAGGTACTGAATATTACTAAAAATAATAATTACAAAGTGATTTTGGCAACAACACCTGAATAATTATGCCAGGTTTTATTATAAAACATAAAAGGGGAATTACCGGCACCCTGATTTTTCATCTTGGGTTGG
>Ga0233414_10001046_pt1 | contig 10955 bp, 13 predicted proteins | sample Na_anoxic_10_MG_FD_189020 | JGI IMG/M metagenome (GOLD analysis project Ga0233414, IMG submission 189020) | Seawater microbial communities from Saanich Inlet, British Columbia, Canada - Na_anoxic_10_MG | ecosystem: Environmental > Aquatic > Marine > Inlet | place: Canada: British Columbia...
GCACGAAATTATGTGTAGTAATATTAGTTGAAAATCGGAAATTGAGAAAAAATGGCGGGAATGGTGAGGAGTTTCATCGCAGGCAGGAAACGAACTTCACATAATCCAGAGCTTCACATAACATATACATCTTTTACTCGAAGTGAGCGAGACGCCCCTTTCAAGGCTAATGCAAATTCTCCAGTTTCGTTACACCCGCAATTTCAATATAAAATACAAAAAATGGGGGCACTTATTTCAAGGCCGTTACAAGGCCATTTTATGTGATAAGGATTCTTATTTCTTAGAGCTTTCCGCCTACATCCATTTAAATCCAGTAAGAGCGGGATTGATCAAAGAGCCCCACCAGTATCCATGGAGCAGTTATCGTTTCTATGTGAGGGAGGCAAAAGACAGGATAGTGGACGGAAACTTTCTTCTGGCTCAGTTTTCTAACAAAAAGGCAACTGCCAAACGAGAATATAGCCGTTTTGTCAGAAGTCGCATTTCACAGGGCCATAGAGATGATTTCTATGAGTTAATGGATCAGCGTTTCTTAGGCACTGAGGAATTCGTCGATAATATCCATCGAGATTTAAACGAGAGACATTCTTTTTTTTATGATATTTCTATTAGGGAAATTGTCTCGGAGGTGGAGTTGGTTTTTAATATATCGAAGGATTTATTATACAGCAACACACGCAATCGTCGAGGGGCATTCGGGAGGGCGGTCGTTGGTTATTTAGCAAAGGAATTAGCCAACCATCCTTTCAAAGACACTGCAGCGCACTTCAATCGGGATCCTGTAGTCATAAGCAAGGGGATAAAGGGGCTGGAGAAGAGGATTAGTGAGGATGAGACAATTATTACAGCGATAAATATGCTACGGGAATCCCTTACTAAAAACAGGAAAAAATATTCATTTAATTAAGCCTGACCCCATTTAATATCTGTAAAGGTCCCGCCAATCTCTACGGATACTATCATTCTTGGATTCTCGTTTATTCTGAATCGTCTCTTGTCTTCCATAAAATTCAGACCTTTCCCGGGCCAATGCCCCCTGTCTAGTTGCTGTATTTCACCCCAAGGCCTTTTTTGCCTCTCTGGCTAGCTCAATGGATGTTGTAATCCAAGCACCAGGAAATTCCCGTATATGTCGAATCAAACGCTCCAGCATATTTATCCTTGAGGCCCTGCCTATTAACTGGGGGTGCGTGCAAAGACTATACACACAACCTTCATCTAAATCATACATCCCTTCAAATTCGCCCTTCCATATTTGGTATACTGTCTCCTGGCTCTGAAGATTTGCCTGATAGGGAAAGCTCGGGTACATATTCCATCCGAAATGCGGCCAGTCATCTAGCATCCAATGCATTGGGAGAACAATAATTTTGTTTTTCTTCATCTCTCTAATGTAGGGGAAGTCTGCACCCATCATTGTGCTATCATATAAAAAATCATATTCATCCAAGAGTCCCCAGGTCTTGTCATCCATGGCTGCCGCTGGAGAGCGGTAACCATAGGGGCGGGTTTTAAAAAATTTGTGATACAATTCCAGGCCCTTGTCAAAATCTTCTTTAAGCTCTTCATAGGTGAGATCAACAGGATTAATATGGCTGTAGCTATGAAATGCGATTTCATGCCCTTCATCAAAGACCTTCTTCACCATATCCGGATAGTCCTCCATAGTGCCACCAGGAATAAAAAAGGTTGCTTTGATATTATACCTATTAAGTAATCTTAGTATCCTCGGGACCCCGACATTTGGACCAAACTCTCCCAATGATAGGCAAACAGGGTTTCCAAATTTCGGATCGACCCTGATCTTGCTGCGCCAAACCAACGGGCCATCCACATCAAAAGTAAAACAAACACCTAATTTAATTCTATCCGGCCACCTCATTGTATGCTCCTCCTCTCTGCAATATTGACCGAGCTGTGGAGTCCGCCAATAACTATATCTACCTTATCTCTCGTCATAAATTTTTCAAAAACACTCACCCCTACCTCTGGCTTGGATTCCGTATCTCCAAAGACCACCTCAACCCTTTTCCCAAGGATACCTCCCTGGCTATTTATATCATCCAGGGCCATGAGGGACCCATTTTTGATATATCGCCCAACCTCAGCTGCAGGGCCTGTTGTGGGGCCATGGACTCCGATTTTAAAGGTTTCGGCAAAGGAAAAAGTGCCGATACTTACCAAGAACGCGATAATTAAAGAAAAAAAAGCCAATTTTTTCATAATCATACCTCTCTTTTATTGTTTTACGTATTTTCCTCGCAAAGTGCATGATCTGCTACCAAGGACTCGGACCGAGGAACACAACACAGGCCAAACCTTGTTTCGCCTCCTTTCTAAGTGCTCAGTCCCCCGTCTATGATTAGATTAATCCCTGTGACAAGGGAGGATGCCTCCGAGGCCAAATAAAGAGCCCCCTGTGCAATCTCCTGTGCCGTCCCCAATCGACCGAGTGGATGCCTGGCAACGAATTTCTCCCTCAATTCATCATCCTTGGCGCCGTTTATGCCTTCTTTAAACATTCCGTTTGCCATTGGTGTCTCGATAGTTCCCGGCAAGATGCAGTTAACTCTTATCCCATCCTTGGCGTAAGCAAGCGCAAGGGCTTTGGTCATGGCAATTATTGCTCCTTTAGTTGAACTATAGCAGGGAGAGATCGGGGAACCCCTTAGTCCCGCGGTGGACGAAAGACTAATGATGTTTCCCTGTCCCTTTTTTAACATAACCGCGATACAGTGTTTTGCACAAAGAAACGTCCCCCTGACATTTATCTGGAAAGTACGGTCCCACTCAGTAACCTCTATTTTATCAACTGGTTTTATCGGTCCTATAATGCCTGCGCTGGCCGCAAGGATATCAATTGTTTTGTAGGCCATCACAAGGCATCATAAACCATACGTTTTATCTGAAGCTCATCAGAGACATCACAGAGTACGGAAATCGCACTGCCACCAGCGGAACGAATGGATTCCACAACTCGGTTTGCCGCCTCCCTGTTGTGACCTGCAACCGCAACTACATTGGCGCCCTCCCATCCGAATAGCTCTGCGGTAGCCTTCCCTATACCGCTCGAGGCACCAGTAATAACATCCACTTTATCCCGTAGTTTCATGTCATACTCTCCTATCAGTGAGTACGGTTTTTTAGTGCTCTATTTGAGGCAATCCATCTATCACGTTCTTTCAATCCATAAGCAGGCCACCATTTATATCCAACACCTTCGCGGTGATGTAGTCAGCCTTATCCGAGGCGAGAAATACAACTGAATCTGCAACCTCTTCGGGCAAGCCCAGTCTGCCCAGTGGAACCGCGGAGCTCACCTCTCTCAGCTTCTCGCGGGAGTAGATCTTCTCCACCAGATCTGTCTTGATGGGACCTGGAGAAACGGCATTCACCCGAATACCATAGGGCGCACCCTCAAAGGCTATGCTTCTGGTTAAGGTTTCAATTCCCGCCTTGCTTGCAGAATAGTGGGCATAGTAGTTGTAATGACCGGGTGAAACCATACCTCCGGAGCGAGCTGTACCTCCGGATATGGAAATGATGCTTCCCCAGCCCTGGGATTTCATAATCCTGAAGCCCGCCTGTGAACACAGAAACATGCCTTTAAGGTTGGTATTGATGACGCGATCCCATTCCCTTTCTGTGATATTCTCAAAGGGGCAGGACTTAGATACTCCCGCATTATTCACGAGGATGTCTAGGCGCCCGAGTTGGCTGAATACCTGATCAAAGATCCTGTCTACCTCTGTCTTGTTCGAGACATCCATCTTATAGCCCCTTGCCTTTAGGTTCGTCTCGGCAATCAGTTCTGCCACCTCTTGGGCAGATCCCAATTGCAGATCAGTAACTGCAACAAAGGCACCTTTCTTTGCGAGTGCAACACTTATTGCCCTGCCGATCCCGCTTCCGGCACCGGTAACCAGGGCTACTTTATTTTCAAATAACTTTTCCAGATTCTTCACATTATTTTGCAACTTTGTCCTCCATCAACCAAAAGATTTTGTCCAGTTACAAAATCAGACTCTTCAGAGGCAAAAAAAAGTGCGACTCTTGCTACCTCTGAAGGCTTGCCAGGTCGACCCAAAGGAATAGGCTGAGTAAAGTACTTCAAGGCATCTGGATCCTTCACCTTGTGTTGCGTCATCTCTGTGCTTATTAGTCCAGGCGATATTGCATTGACATAAATATTTTGGGATGCGTAATCCACAGCAAGCTGTCTTGTGAAATTGATTACACCAGCCTTTGAAGCAGCATAAGCTGCCGTATGTGCTGATCCAAACATCCCATACAATGAGGCAATATTAATTATCTTCCCTTTCCCAATTTTTATCATTTCAGGTATAACTCGCTTACATACCAAAAAAATAGATTTAAGATTGACTGCCACCATCCTGTCCCAGTCCTTCTCAAGGGTATCAAGACATGCTTTAGATCCTCCCATGCCAGCATTGTTCACTAAAATGTCGACCTTTCCAAAGGCCTCTATGGTTTTCACAACAAAGCGATCCACATCATCTTTTAAGGAAATGTCTGCTTGAAGCACAAGGCTTTCCCCTCCTTCTTGAGTTATGTAACGAGCTGTATCCTCAGCATCTTTCCTTCGTTTATGATATACTAATGTCACCTTTGCTCCTTCTTTAGCAAATCGAAGGGCTATCCCCTTTCCAATTCCTCTTCCACCTCCTGTCACTATAGCAACCTTTCCTTGCAAAAGATCCATACACAGTCTCCCTTATACTTATTAGTGTCTTAAAATGTTGATCACTGCTATTTTATCCTATACCTTTTTTTCAAATTAGTGCTTAAAATATGAAAGCGGCTTATAGAAGAGAAGGCCGCCGTCAACCTCCAGAATCTCCCCTGTAATAAAACTCGCTTTATCCGAACAGAGGAAAATTGCTGCATCGGCAATATCTTGGGAGTCACCCAGCCTGCCGAGAGGGATAATTGAGCTTAAAGTGCGCTTACGTTCGGCGGTAAAGATGCCGTCTGCCATCTCTGTCTCGATAGGTCCGGGGGATATGGCATTAGCCCGGATACCATAGGGGGCTCCCTCAAAGGCCAGGCTTCTAGTAAAGGTGTTTATACCACCTTTGGAGGCTGCATAATGCGCCCCCACACCTCCGGATTTTCCAGATCCTGAGGAGATATTGAGTATGACACCTGAACCTCGTTTCTTCATGTGGGGAAGAACCATCTTAGAGCAAAGGAATGTGCTCTTCAGGTTTATCCTAATAACCTCATCCCACTGCTCTTCGGTAATCTCTTCAATAGTGGCCATGGGACTCACCCCCGCGTTGTTCACGAGGATGTCGATCTTGCCAAACTTCTCGAGGGTATGGGTACAGAGTCGCTCTGCTGTCTGTGCCTCCCCCACATCACCCCTCACTATCGCAACCTCAACACCGAAGGATTCTATCTCCTTTGCCATTGCCTCCAATTGCCCTTCCGAGGTCTCTCTCCCGTTGAGGACTATATGGGCACCCTCTCTCGCAAAATTGTCAGCGATAGACCTTCCAATACCTCGTGAAGAACCCGTAATGATCGCAACTCTCTCTTTTAACAACACTATATCTGCCTCCAAAGTGAGCTCCAGACCTTGCACGCCTGACCAGACCTACCCAATTATTTGTTCACAATACCTCTTTGCCGCGATAAAATCCATCGTCTCCTACTTAGGGATTAATCGTGCTAGGCCTCATATCCGCACCATTGCAGAACTGTCATTGCAAGGATCTTGGCAGCCTGTATCACCGTCGGAATCTCTACATACTCATCAATACCGTGGATGTTCACCGCCCTCGGGCCGGTAAGGGAGCCTACCATATTGAAGTACTGGGTAAATCTACAATCGTTTGCTGCTGCTCTGCCGATGTATTCAACCTTGTGGCCCAGAACATCTTCGGCGGCTTTCTTAAAGGTTTGTACAAAGGGGTCATGGGGATCTTGGTACCAGGGCTCTGTCTGCCAGCCAAACCACTCTACCTCCGGAGGATGGTCTCGAAGCCAGGGGTCTTTTTGTGCAGCCTCCTGAACGGTGCTCTCCACCATGCGCTTGATATCGACCATTTTTTCACCTGGGATATAGCTGATCCGGCACTCCATCTCCGCGCTTCCCGCAACAGTAGATGGCCAATCTCCTGCCTTCAGCGTCCCAATGTTGAGGTGGCAGGATCGTCCTGATCCCTTTTCATACAGAGGAAAACGAATCTCTCTGCCGCGCTTCTCATCAAGATCTATCAAGGCCTGATAAATAAGGTACATCTTTCCAATCGCATTCACTCCAAGGTGGGCCAGCCCTGCGTGGCTGGTCTTACCGTAGACCTTTACCCTGAAATAATTCACTCCAGAATGTGATATGGTCACAGGGGGCTATCCATTTCGCTCTCGTAGTTATATGATAGCGTTATGGAAGACCCAATTTACCCTGACCATCCTGTTGGCGGTATTGATTATCCGCGAACGATGCAGGAATTTGACGAATGGTTTCCGGATGAAGCCGCCTGTGCCGGGTATTTGTTTCGGCTGCGTTGGCCAAGTGGATTTATTTGCCCTTCCTGTGGTGTAGCTAAAGGATGGCTGACATCTCGACAACAAATTCGTTGCGCTGGATGTCAACGGCAGACTTCGGTGACAGCCGGTACAATATTTGAGGGCACTCGTAAGCCTCTGCGTATATGGTTTCTGGCAGTGTGGCATGTTACGAATCAGAAGTTTGGCGGCAATGCCTTGGGGCTTCAGCGAGTTCTCGGGCTTGGGAGTTACCAAACAGCTTGGAGTTGGCTTCACAAACTGCGTCGAGCGATGGTTACTCCTGGACGAGATTTGTTGCATGGACATGTTGAAGTTGATGAGACCTATATTGGTGGCGCAGAAGAAGGATTGCCTGGCCGACAGATAGAAAAGAAGGCTATTGTAGTGGCGGCGGTAGAGGTCTATGAACCGAAGGGCTTTGGCCGTGTACGTCTTAAGCAGGTTCCAGATGTCAGTGGAGACAGCTTGGTTGGATTTGTCCGGCACGTGGTATCGCCCGGTTCGGTCATCTTGACCGATGGCTGGAAAGGGTATGATAGTCTGGAGCTTCATGGTTATGTCCGCAATAAAATTGTGCAGTCAGGATCCGGCGATCCTGCTCATGTAGCATTGCCAGGCGTACATCGCGTAGCCTCTCTGTTAAAACGTTGGCTGCTTGGTACTCATCAAGGGGCTGTAAGTAAAAAGCATCTGGATTATTATTTGGATGAATATACGTTTCGCTTCAATCGTCGCGCCTCGAAAGCGCGAGGGTTGCTTTTTTACCGCCTGCTCCAAAATGCTGTACAGGTAGGCCCATCACCTTATCAACAGCTCACAGCTGGTGAACAAGATCGAGGGCGTCGACCGAAAAAACTGTAACGAGAGCGAAGTGGATACCCCCTTGGTCACATTTAAATTATGCGGCTCCGTAGAAATCATGGCATCGGCCCTATAACCCTCCAGTAGACAGGCCAAGGTCCCACCTGCTCCTCCTGCCTCCTCATCAATAGTACTCAAAAGCCTCACCATCCCTTTTGGTTTAAGGCCGGCTTTAAGAATGGCCTTGAGGGCAAAGAAATTTGCCACATGACCGCCCTTCATATCGCCAGCCCCTCGTCCGTACATCCTGTCTCCCTCGATCTCAGCGCCCCATGGATCGTGGGTCCACTCGCTTATTGGCTCTGGAGAGACCACATCTATATGCCCGTGCAGAATGAGGGATGGGCTATTTTGGTCTCCTGAGAGCGTGCCAATAATGTTTGGCCTGTTCTCGTAGGACATCCCGGTATCGATGAATGATGGATGATCTTTCACCTTCTCGATATCGGGTTGAAAGCGGACTACGTCCAGGCCCAAGGATCGATACAACCCCTCAACATAGTCCTGGGCCTTGGCCTCATCACCCACTACGCTCGGGATCCGTACCATTTCCTGAAGTGTTTCTAGAATCTCCTGCTTCATTGCCTCGATTTCACTGCACACTCGTTCTTGAATTTTGCTGTATTTCATATTGTAGATACCCCCTTTGTACACTTTATTGCGCCCTTTTTTACATCATTCGCCTCCTTTCTCAAGATTTTTTGGAGCCGTGTTTACTCAGAGACGGCAGTATGCAGTGAGGCTTAGCCTGTATGATTATTTCCCTCATTTATTCTTCAGAATGTCTTGGTAGGCCTTTTCTCCAACCCGTGCAAGCTCTTCATCCGCTTCCGCGGTGCCGCCGCTGGTACCAATAGCACCCGATATGGTGCCATCTGCTTCCCTAAGTAAAACGCCGCCTGGGATTGGAGCGGCATTCGGATCGCCGAACCACGCCATGTCACGATTTATATTTTTTATATCCAGAGGGGTTGGTCCTGTAAATAGTCTCTCTCGTATTGCCTTGGTATCCATCCGCCAATCTATCGCAGTGGTAGCTTTATTGACAGCAACCCGAGCAGTGAGCGGAGCAGTCCCATCCATCCTGTCCAAAGAAATAAGCACACCAGCCGCATCAACGACCGCAACCGAAAAAGGTACACGTGGCTCTGTGAGAGAGACAAACCTTTCTTCAGTTACAAACGCAACCATTGCTTCACAAATTTCTCTCGCTTCTTTGAGTGTTATTCCCATCTTGTTCCTCCTTTCACCTTCACGTAAGCCCTACTATCCTCACCAATATCGATGATTCCAACTGTTTACCTTAATCGTGGTTATGACCAAAGGGGTTGGCCTTTTGCACCCTGTGGATTGCTCACCCGCCCGAATGGCTTTGATTTTGATTGTCAAAGAGAAAGTTTCAGCTGCCGGAGGCAGTGTGTCTCATCGAAAGACCCTAAGATCATGGAATATGCAAGAAGTTGTCCCTCCTGGATGAACTACCATGGTTTTTAAAAACATATGTCTGTCAGACACTTTCCCCGGCTCATTACAGAGGTTATCAATGGCACCTACCGGCATCGAAAGCTCAAGGCACTTCGCGACCTGCTTCAGCATAAGTTTCTGCAAAAACTTTTAGTTCGCGGATTTTCGGTGTTGTTGATGAAAGAGACACAAACAGGTTAGGATTATCTCTTATCAGTATTTCTCTCATTTCTTCTTCGTGCTTAGGATTAGCATATGATTTCTGAAAAGCTACACATACGCTTCTTACTGATGCTTCCCCCACTTTCTTCGAAATATCCTGAGCCTTTTTCCGGTTCAGATGCGCTAACTCCTCGCCAATACTGGAAACTCTTTCTGGAACACCTATTGTAAATCTCCGCTTAACCAAGGGTCTTGGCTTCTGTTGATATGGATCATATAGTGATGGCCTGTGATATCTTCCAATAGCCAATAAATCCTCAAAGCTCTCTGTTGTAATTAAATAAATATCGGGACATGTCCTTTGAATAACAGCATTTGTGCAGATGGTACAACCATGTATAAAATGCGTCACTTCACTGAGACTTACGTTCGCCTTTTCGATTACATTAAAACGCCTGCTTTGAAATCACCTGGTGTACTCGGTGCTTTTTGAACAAAAGTAGTATTTGTCTCAGGATCATAGCTGTATAAGTCTGTAAAAGTCCCTCCAACATCAACTCCTAACCTCATGTTAAAACCCCCAGTCATAGTGTTTATCACTGAACTACCCTGCAGCAAGCTACACGATATCAATCAAATAGTTCTAACTGTCTGAGTGCTGCTTTGGGAGTAACCTTTGCTTTTAGGCTTATTTCTCTGCGGTATCCCAATTAAAAGGTGTTGCAAAGGTTGTATAAATATTATGTAAAACCAATTGGTTAAATAATAAAAAGCCTCTATAATGGAGGGGATTTTATCAAAAGAACCCTTGGCCCAAAACGGAGGCTTTTATGCACCACAAAAATATAAGATTAATCACTAAAAAGCAACTTAAAAGACAGTATCCAAACTGGAAACGGCTTAACAAGAAGATAAAAAAAGAGATAGCCCAAAAGGTTCTGGCGGAAGTTACAGACGAATATGACTTTAACCAGGACATCCAAGCCTCTCCTGAAGAACTGCTGGGGATAGAACAACAGATTCCCACAGAAGGCATTATCAAACTCGATGAAATGGCACAATTTATCGACATGGTTAATTCCAGTATGGTCATAAAATTTAACAGCTATAACCGTTCTCCCATCTATATCACCGATGAGGAGCTCAGGTTTGTTGATGAATTGCTTGATGACGGCATTATCAATCGACTGCTGGCCTATGATGGCTATAGCCCTGTCATGAGAGAAATATTCCCTAACAATCTATTCCGTGCCGAGCTGTTAAAGGCAATCAAATATCCGGAGATCAGTTACCGTAAATTCTGTTCAGAAGAATATCTTGGCCTGGGTCGGAAGCAGAACCGCGTATTTGTCGGACTATCGCTAAGCAAGAAGACAATGATCGATCACACCCGGCTCAGTAAATTCAGGTCCTGTCTTTCTTTCGTTCAACAAATAAACCTCCTGGTATATATCCTTCATTATTTTTATAAATCCGGGCTCCTCGGTGCTTGTGTTGTTCACGGCATTGATTCCACCGAACTGGCCAATGATTGCAAAGTTCCTTTGGCCAGCCTGGACATCAACGGCAAAAAGATACGTATTTACCATGACATTGACTGTGATTGCGGTGCACGGCGTAACAAGCGGGATAAGTCTATATATGTCATCGGATATCGTCTACACACCCTTACCGTTATTGATGCCAAAACAGGGCACAGTTTTCCCCTTGTTTCCCTGCTAGCGCCTGCCAATCACCATGACAGCCATTTTCTTCCATTCCTGGTGAAGCTGGCCCAGGCAATGGGTATTGATATAAAACTCATCACAGCCGATGAAGCATACCATGATAAAGATGGCTCCCTATTCGGAGATACCAGAGTATTGCTTACCACTCCTCCTGCAGAAAAAGTATTAGTACCGGAGAATTTCGATCGCGAATCCGGTGCT
>Ga0233414_10001048_pt1 | contig 10943 bp, 6 predicted proteins | sample Na_anoxic_10_MG_FD_189020 | JGI IMG/M metagenome (GOLD analysis project Ga0233414, IMG submission 189020) | Seawater microbial communities from Saanich Inlet, British Columbia, Canada - Na_anoxic_10_MG | ecosystem: Environmental > Aquatic > Marine > Inlet | place: Canada: British Columbia...
CTTAGATAAAACGAACCAAACCTTATCAGTGATATTTTTTCTTCCAGCTTAGAATTATTACCTATTATTGCATTCGAACTTTCCTTAGTATTCTATATTATATATTCGGATACATCAATATTTTATTTAAGATTAACGTATGGAATTATATTGACGACAAAATGTGTTTCAGTCAATTAAACCAATTTCCTTATAATACTTTTCGGCTCCCGGGTGCATGGGCATACCCAGATTTATTATAAAGGATTCTGCCGATACATTTGCCAGAGAAGAATGAACTGTTTTTAAGTAGTCAATATTCTCTACCAAAGATTTAGTAACCTTATACACATATTCCTCTGAAGTCTGCAATGAAGCGCCAAGCATAGTATATGTAGTGAAACTTGCAATATCTTCAACAACAAAATCATAACTTCCCACCGGAACATCAAATTCATTATACCCATGTTTTTCTTTGAGTTCATCTATTTTATCCGTACTGATGGAAATCATAGTCAACTCTGCATTTGTGGCCATTTGCTGAAGGGTTGGCGTCGGCACTGAAGCCATTATGAAAAGGCCGTCTATAACGCCGTCCGAAAATGAATCACCGCTGTCCCTTAGACCAATTGAGTAAAATTTACATCCCCAGTCCTCTAAATCCTCTCTAGTCAGTCCGTATAGACTGATTAAATTATAAAAGGCAATTTCAGAATTTCCCCCTTTGGATGACAGAGAGAGTTTCAGCGGAACTTTATTCTCGATGAAATCATCGAAAGTAGTAACACCTTTATCAGATTTAACGACAAATTGCAGAGGGGACGGATAAAAAACTGCAATTCCCCCCATGTTGTCCATTATCTCATCAAACTGTCCCAATCCATTGATAGCCTCATAGGCAAGCGAACTGTGAGTCAAAGCAAATGCTGTTTCATTATTATTCAACCTAAAAAGATTTGCAGCAGATTGCCCTGGATTAGCATGCATTATGGATCCCGGGTAGGATTTGCTCAGACTTTCGCTAATTGCAGTTCCCAGCATAAACCATACTCCGCTTGGATTTCCATGTACTAACGCAGTAGTAATTGCCAAAGAATCAAATTCTGTATTATCAACAGTATTCTTCGTCTCATTTTTACTACAGCCGGAAAACATCATAATTGAAGCGATAATTAGCAGGATTAGAGATATTCTTATCTTATTTTTCATTTTTGCTCTCGCTTTCTTATATAAATAATTGAATGATATTTGCATTCTGTCGTTTTATATTCTAATTATTTTCACTTAATCAATCACTCCAATTTCCCTGTAATATCTGGCAGCCCCCGGATGCAGAGGCATACCCATGTCAATAACCAATGATTCAAGGGAAATTCCTTCAAGTGAAGAATGCACTGAGCTGATATATTCCAGATTCTCACAAATAGCCTTTGTAACCATATAGGCATTTTTTTCGGGTGTTTGCAGTGATGCTCCAAGTATTGTAAATGTCGTAACAGACTTCACATCTTCCATTCCGAATTTATAAGTTCCGGCCGGTATGGTGATCGGTGTGTATCCGCAGTTATCAACTAGTTTTTGTATAACATCATCTTCAAATTTCACAAAAACCATATCTTCATTTGAGCCTGTCTGAGTCATTGTTGGTGTTGGAGCTGATGCCACTTTGAACATACCGTCAATGACGCCATCCGAAAAAAGTTCGGCACTGTCCTTGTTGCCTGCTAGGTAAATCCTGCATCCCCACTCTTCAAGATCCTCAATTGTCAAATCATATTCCCCAAGCAGCTTCATAAGAGTATTGTGTGCTACCCCTCCGTCTGAACCTATTGACATCCTAACAGGTATTTTGTTATCAATAATATCCAGGAACGTCTCTATTCCTAAATCTTTCTTAAATGCAAGTTGCATTACCGATGGATAGAATGAGGCAATTGCACCTATGTTTTCAAATTTTTCTTCAAACTGACCTTTTGCATTGACAGAGTCAAATGCCAGGCTTGAATGTGTCAGGGCAAATTCAACCTCATAATCATTAATCCTGAAAAGATTGGCATAATTATTCCCAGGTGTCGGGTGCATAATAGAGCCGCTATATGTTTTCCCCAGGCTTTCTGCGATTGCTGTACTAAGCATGAACCATACACCACTTGGACTTCCCCCAACAAGGGTTGTAGTTATGGCCGAATACTCCGTTTCATCTGTACCAGGGGTTTTGGATGTATCCTCATCCTTGATTCCGCATCCAGCCGTAAAAATTACTGCTGCAGTTAAAATGAAAACCAGAAACCTTCTAATTCCTTTCATCTTTTATCTCCTTATTCTTATTTTTATTATAGGACATATTGATAGTACCATATACCATTATAGCAGCCAGAATACCGGCAGCAATAAGAATTGTTGCAACATGCCCGATCATAACCATTATTCCGGATGCAATGAGTAGTATTCGGATAAAAAATCCAGTCCTTATATTGAAAAGCCACCCCTCAAGCCCCATAGCCAGAATCCCTGTCCCAATGAATATTGTACCAAATGCATACAGCACCTCTAAAAATGAACCTATTTGAAGAATTGCCGGATTAAATATAAAGGCAAAGGGCAGTATATATCCAATTAGACCAACCTTCATAGTCATCCATCCTACTTTTGTCGGATCCGCACCGGCAATGGTAGCAGCTACATAAGATGTGAGCGCAACAGGCGGAGTCACCGTAGCCATGGCTGCATAGAAAATTATAAACATATGAACACTAAGAGGCTCATATCCCAATCCAATTAAGACAGGAGCTCCCAACACAGCTGCTATCAGATAAGTTGAGGACCCGTTCATAGCCAACCCGAGGAATAACGTCAGCAACATCACCATTAATATTGTCAATAAAGCTGAAACATCTGCTGTTGAAGACAGATATGCGCTAAGTTTTGAAGCAACGCCAGTTACATCTATAACCCCGATAAGTATCCCGCAGGTTGCCATAGTAGCAACAATCATAGTTCCCCTGCCGACAGCTTTTTTCAAAGTATCAATAAGAATTCCGATTGTCAGTGGTTTTTTTCTATTAAGTACCCCTATGACTATCATCAATCCTAATGTTTCAAGACCTGCTTTAGCGGCAGGTCTGCCCATCATAAGCCTTGTTATTAAGTATGCCAAAGGGATAAAAAAATTGTACCCCTTAATAATTAACTTAAAAATTGAATCTGCCGGCGGTTTTATTGATCCGTCAATTTTGCTTTTCCTCGCTTTGAAATCAATTGACATAAATAATGCAGCAAAATAAATCAGTGCAGGCAGTGCTGCACGCCTTATGACATCGGCATATGGTATGCCAACAATATCAGACATGATAAAAGCCATGGAACCCATTATTGGAGGCATGAATACGCCCCCTACCGAAGCAGCGCTTTCCACACAGGCTGCATATTCACTGGAAAACCCGCTTTTCTTCATAATGGGTATTGTCATTGAACCTGTTGTTGTAGCATTAGTCGGCCCACCTCCGGAGATCATTCCGAACAACGCTGATGCCACTACCGCAACTTTCCCAATGCCGCCTTTATACCTGCCTGCAATTTTTGAGACAAAGGCAAAAAGAAAATCGGATGCTTTTGTGGTTTGAAGAAGAGTCGCAAACATCATAAATACCATGATTTTCCCTGTTGCAACCCCCATAGTTCTTCCCCATACTCCGTAATCAGTTAAAAACAGTCCGTCAATTATATACTCAACGCTATACTTTAAATGTCCGAATTTTCCGGGAATATAATGACCGAATATTATATATGCCAATGCAACAACACCTATTCCCGGAAGCCATGGTCCAAGGATCCGTCTTCCCCCCTCAATCAGCAGAAGCAATGTAATAATACCAAAAAGAATATCGAATAATGTTACTGTATCAACAAAGACCAGTCTCGAACTTATTCTTTCAATATTTAGGCCTATATACAAACTGACACCGATACACAGAGTGGCCAATGCCCAGTCATAAAAAGGCACTTTACCTTTATCTCTAATCCCGGGAGTTGTATACCCCAAAAAAATGATTGAGAAAAAGAAGCCAAAGGCTATGCTCCTGTGAAGTATAGGTTGAGGGTATAACAAAACTGCAAAAATAAGATAAAGAGCACCGATGATAGATATGACATCCCTGATATACAAGGGAATTCCATGAAGGCTTCTCTTATTACCGGTGCCGGTTATGAATTTACGCATCCGCATTCTCCATGATGTCTGCTAATATACTGCTTAATATCCGTGCATCTTCTCCGGTAATCATTGCATTATGGTAGCTATTAATATCTACCAAGGTGAAATGATCAGCCATGCTTTCCCAAAAGTCAATTTTATGGGATTTTTGCTTCCCCCCCCTGACTGCTCTAAAATAATGTATTCTACCGCTATAAGATTTAGGGAAGTATTTTGAAGAGGCATATCCCAACGCTCCTGGGCGACCGGAAAGTTTCATTAGCAGAATGCTTCCCCGTCTTTTCCCTAAAGCATATATTTTATGAGCCTGCAATAGTGCTATTAATTTAAAGAAGCTTAATGCCTTTTTAATTATCAGCTTTATCTTCTGTTTAAAGCCTACTTCACCAATGTACTTTAAGCTTCCTTTAAAGACTCTAATTATCCTTTTAACAGAATCATTCGAATTCGCAGTCTTTTCCAAACTTGTTTTTTTAATTGCTGAATCGAACATTGCCAGCATTCCGATTTCACAACCATCATCTTTTAGAAGTGATGCGATAAGATGTGCCAATACACCACCCCAACAGTGTCCGCAGATATAATACGGCCCTTCAGGATAAATCTTTTTTATTTCTTCACAGTATGCCCTGGCAAGATTAGGGAAAGTCAAGGGATGCTCCAGACCTGTGGCTTTCATATTAAATCTCAAAGCCATTACCGGTCTGTCTTCAGGCATATATTTTGCTATATGTCTATAAGTTACAGCATCTCCTGTACCTGAGTGTACACATATAAGCGGTTTCTTGTTGCCTGATGATTTAACCGGAACCAGCAGACGGCTTTGATGTTTATTCCTTTTTTGATTCTTAATATAATCATCCAGAACTTCAGCTGAGCCGCTTTCAAAAAGAATATTAACCGGCACCCTTATACCAAACCTGCGTTCAAGGACAGACAGGACAACTGCCCCGCTGAGGGAATCACCACCGGAATCAAGAAAATTATCACGAAGCCTCAATGCTTTTTTCTTTAACGCATTACCGAGGATTCTACAGATGATTTTTTGCTCCTTGCTCATCTTCCGGTGCTCTGCATTATTACTGTTTTCTTTGCTATCTGGTTTTACCTTCATATTCTCAAGCGCTTTGTATAGTGTTTTTCTATTTATCTTCCCGTTTTCATTTACAGGTATTTCATCTGCACAGAATAAGAGTGAAGGCATTTTATAGGGTGATATCCTGCCCTTTAGGAACTTTCTCAAATCCGACAATTCAAGAACACCATCCCTTAGTATGATAACCGCTCCTGCATTTTCTACTCCATCCCGGCCGGGATAAGGAAATACTGCAGCTTCTTTCACATAAGGATGCGTTTTTATCGCTTTTTCAACCTCATATGGGGAAATCTTCTCTCCGCCCCTATTAATCATCTCTTTAATCCTGCCAGTAATAAAAATGTACCCATCTTCATCAATATATCCGTTATCACCTGTATGGAACCAACCATCTGTAAAAAATGTAGAATTGTCTATTTCAGGATTTTCATACCCGTTGAAAACCGTTTCTCCTTTTACAAGAATCTCGTCTTTTTCAATTTTCACCATAACGCCTGACGATTTACCGACTGAGTTCTTTTTATAACCATGCAGTGTACCATATGTACTGGATATATTTCTTGTCTCAGTCATCCCATAACTGATTATTATTTCTGTATTGAGTGTGGTCTCAATTAAACTCTTCAATTCGTCTGCCAAAGGAGCTCCGCTTGATCTTATAAAGCGCAGGCAATTATTTTTAGCTGTAATATTGTTCTTTTCAATATAATCCACAAGCGAACTAAGCACAGCGGGTGTTGCAGTAAATGTTGTTATATTGTATTCATCAATGAACTTAAAAAATGTATTATGATTAAACCCATTCGAGAAAATGGTTATTCCCCCCGTTTTTAGCATCAGAAGCATTGAATTTATAGATTGTGTCCTGTGAACTTTTGTAAAAATCAACATGACATCTTTGTTTGAGTATTCCAGTCTTTTTATCTTGCGATTAATTGCTAAATTATGCGATTCATATGTAATCGGGACAATCTTCGGGGTACTTGTTGTTCCTGAAGTGCTGCCGATAACTATACAGTCCGGTTTTTTTTTATAATCAGGAATATCAATTGATTTTATAGCACTGATTTTTAAAAAGCACTTTCTAGTACAGAAACCACCCTCCACTTTAAAATTTATAACTCCAATACCCATATCAGCTGCTGCTTGGCACACAGGTTTTTCTAAATCGTCTGTTATAATATATGAAGTCCCATACAAATCAAGTTGTTCTTTTGCTTTTTCTAATATAGAATCAGGATCCATCGGAACCCATGTAGCATTGTCCAATACCGGTATAAGGAGAAGGCAATAACTAATAATATCACTGGTTATTATTGTAATCCTATCGAATTTATTAACCGACTTGCTATTTAAAAATTCCGTAACAGGATTGTAAATACTAAGAAAGTCATTGAAACCTGCGGCACAGTTATCTTCACATATCACTGCCTTTTTTTTGGGATATCTAACAGAATTATTTCTAATAATTTCGTAGTAGTTCGTTTTTATGATTTGATTCACACCCCCTCACCCCGAATTATTCCTAATATATCAGTTAATCTGTAAACCCAATTAACGATATAGGGCTTTTTCATATTATACTGTAGCCTTTTGGATATTAGCTATGCCTATGACAGGCCATACGTTCTGCTGTAATTATTTAAGCAATATAGCAATTGACCAGAAATAATGGAAACAAGGACAACCTTTTCTGAGGCAAGGTACTAATCTGCAATCCTACATAAGAAGAATACTTTATTTAACTCAATGATTCATTAGTCAATCAGCCCTGTTTCTCTATAATACTTCTCAGCTCCTGGATGAAGTGGAATCCCTGGGTAAATAACAAGAACTTCCGGGCTAATTCTTTTTAAGGCTCCATGTACTGTGCTTATATAATCAAGGTTCTCATGAAGTGATTTTGCCATCTTATATGCCGTTTCGTCTGATGTATCAGCCGCAGCCGCTAATATTGTATAAGTTACAAATGTTGGTGTGTCTTCTGTGACGAATGAATAATCATCTGCGGATATCGTTGCTAATCCGTATCCGTACTTTTCTGACATTGCTGTAATTATCTCATCGTCAATGTTGAGCATGACCATATCAGTATTTATAGCCATTTGCACAACTGCATTTGTCGGAGCACCCGCCTGAACAAAAATGCCGTCAATTAGTCCATCATTAAACAACTCCCCGCTATCGGACATATTCTTTAAGTAAATCTTGCAACCCCAATCCTCCAGATCTTTAACTGTCAATCCGTACTCGGCCAAAATAAATGAAAATGCTGTATTGGCAGTACTTGGATCTACACCAATGGAAATTCTCAATGGTATTTTATTCTCAATGAAATCTGAAAAAGATGTAGCTCCAACTTTCTTTTTTACAACAAGCTGCGCCGCAGATGGATAAAAAACACATATCCCGGATAAATTTGTAAATTGCTTTTCAAAAGAACCAATGCCATTTACAGCTCCATATGCACTGCTTGAATGTGTTAGTGCGAACTCAGCGGAAGAGTTTTCCAGTCTGTAAAGGTTTTCTGTCGATTCACCGGGCAATGTCTGAATCAGCGACTCACTGTAGGACCTATTTAAGCTTTCAGCAATTGCAGTACTCAACATGAACCAGAGTCCACTTGGGAATCCGTGAATCAATGATGTGTTTACCGAAGCTGTATCAAACTCCGTTGAATCATTTTGTTCTGTCGGTGTTTCCACCTTTTTACATCCGGAAAATAATAACATTGATAAAATAATTAAGATACAAAGTACCTTCTTAAGTATTCTCATCCTTAGCCTCCATTTTCTTTATTTGATTATTTTTTCTTAAATTATATATGAAAAGTAATAGAGTTGCACCACTGGCTATTCCCAAAATCACCCATTGTCCCAATACTATCATTATTCCTGCGATAATTAATAATCCTCTTGTAGGAATACCTGTCCGCCAGCCAAAAAACCATCCTTCCATACCCATAGCAATTATACCTGTCCCGATAATAGCCAGAATAAAGGAAATAGCTATATCTATTAATGAACCATATAACAAAATTGCTGGAGAAAAGATAAAAACAAAAGGAAGAATATATGCTACCATACCCACTTTCATCGATAAAAAGCTAACTTTCATCGGTGGAGCTCCGGCAATTGTAGCTGCTGCAAAAGAGGTGATTGCAACCGGAGGAGTTATTGTTGCCATTGTCGCAAAAAACAAAATAAACATATGAACACTAAGCTGTTCAAATCCCAGACTAATAAGAATTGGAGCACCAAGGACAGCAACTATCAAATAAGTGGATGAAATACTCATCGCCAGTCCCAGAAATAAAGTAACCAGCATAATGGTTATCAAGGTTAGTATTACCGATATATCAGATATATATAAAAGATAGGAACTGAATTTTGCAGTTATCCCCGTTAGGTTGATAACTCCGATAAGAACACCACACATAGCCATAGTAGAAACTATTAAAAGACCCCTATTTACACTTGTAATTAAGGAATTAATAATTAATTTAAATGTAAGCGGTTTCTTCCTATTAAACAGACTTAGTATTAGCATTAATACAATAGTCTCGAGCCCGGCTTTCGCTGCAGTTCTCCCTGACATAAGGCGAAAAACAAGAAAACCCAAAGGTAGAAAAAAATTATATCCTCTCAATAGCAAGGACCATAAACTTTCCTTTGTTGATATGTTTTTACCTAAAATATTCTTCTTCCTAGCCCTGAAATCAACGGCAAAGAATAGTGCTGAAAAATATACGATTGCCGGTAAGATGGCACGCTGGACTATTTCAACATAAGGAATACCGATTACATCAGACATAATAAATGCAACCGACCCCATAATGGGGGGCATAAATATTCCCCCTACTGATGCACAGCTTTCCACGCTTGCGGAATATTCTTTGCTGAAGCCGCTTTTTTTCATAGCCGGTATAGTCATTGATCCGGTTGTTGTTACATTAGTGAGAGCTCCTCCGGAAACCATTCCAAACATCGCTGATGCAAGGATAGCTATCTTAGCAACTCCGCCTTTGCTCTTACCGGCAATTTTGGATACAAAATCAAAGAGAAAATCACCTGCCCCTGTAAATATGAATATTGTCCCAAACAGCAGAAAAATCATTATTTTACCGGTTGCAATACCCATCGTACTGCCCCATATGCCGTGATTTGACAAAAATAAACCGTCAACTATAAAATCAATATTGAATTGAAGGTGTCCGAATCGACCGGGTATATAATGACCGAAAATAATATACGCTAGAGCAATTATACTCAGCCCGGGAAGCCATGGACCTATTATTCGCCTCGTGCCTTCGATTAGTAAAATAATTGCAATTGCACAGAACATAATATCCACTGTAGAAACAGAATCAACAAAAACCATTCTGTCCATTATTCTTCTGAAACTTAATCCAATGTATAAACTCACGGAAAGAGACAAACCTGCAAGTATCCAGTCATAAACCGGAACCCTGTCATGCCGTTTAACGCCTGGCGAGGAAAAACTGACAAATAAAACAAAGTAGAACAAACCAAAGGCTATGCTTCTGTGAAGAATGGGCTCCGGGTATAACAAAACTGCAAAAACCAAATATAAGGCCTCTATTACCGACATAACATCTCTTATTATTTTTGGTATTCCTGCTAAATTTCTTTTTTCACCTTGTCCTGAGAGGAACTTCTGCATTCATTTCCCTCATAATTTCTGACAGAGTTTTTGTAAGAATTTTTGAGTCTTCGCCAATAATCATATCATTATGATGACAGTTCATCTCAATACATTGGAAATCCCCTGCCATTCCGGACCAGTATTCCCGGTTTTTTATATTCTGTGATCTCCCTTTTAGCGCTTTGAAATAATATATCTTATCGTCATAAAATTCAGGTTTATATTCCTGATAAGCATAACCAAGCGCTCCTGCTTTACCTGTGAATTTCCCGAGGATTTTAATGTTTCGTTTACTGGCTAGTCTATATATTTTCTTAGCCTGAACTAAACGTACAAGATTAATTACATTTTTAAATTTTCTTATAATTAACAATATTTTTTCTTTTAAAGTATGATGTTTTAGCTGACTAAGACTCTCTGATATTGTTTTTTTAACCCACTTGAATAAACTCTCATGTTCTTTTATCCTAGCTTTGGCCATTTCATTTTTCGGAGCTGAATCAAACATTGCCAACATTCCGACTTTACATCCATCTCTTTTAAGCATGGATGCAATCTTGAATGCAAGAACCCCGCCCCAGCAGTTTCCGCATATGTAATATGGGCCCTTGGGATCCATTCTCTTAATTTCATCGACATATTGCCGGCTTAAATACTCAAAAGACAGGGGTAATGGCCAAGTAGCCCCTTTCGTCCTGAAACGCAGTGCATATACCGGCCTGTCTTTTTCCATATTTCTGCCTATGTGTCTGTATGTAACAGCATCGCCTATACCTGAGTGGACACAAATTAAAGGTTTCATATTACCTGACGCCTTAACAGGTACTAGGAATTTATAATTAATTTTCTTTATCTTTTCAGCCTCTATTAGCTCGGTGATTTTTCGGATAGTTCCACCTTCAAAAAGCGTGTTTACCGGTAACCTGACATTAAATTTTAATTCTATTTCACTCAGCACAACCGCTCCATTGAGCGAATCCCCCCCTAGGG
>Ga0233414_10001049_pt1 | contig 10931 bp, 9 predicted proteins | sample Na_anoxic_10_MG_FD_189020 | JGI IMG/M metagenome (GOLD analysis project Ga0233414, IMG submission 189020) | Seawater microbial communities from Saanich Inlet, British Columbia, Canada - Na_anoxic_10_MG | ecosystem: Environmental > Aquatic > Marine > Inlet | place: Canada: British Columbia...
AAAAAACTGTCTATTGTCTCATTTGCTTTCATAAGCCACGTTATAATTGTTTACTGTCTGGGGGTATAGACAGTCTCATAGGAATCTATTTTATTGAATACCAGTCCACTTAAAATCTTGGGATGAAAATAGGTGGATTTTCGGGGCATTATAAGGGAATTTCCTGTTATTTCCAGAATCTGCTCTATTTTTGTGGGATTCACAAGAAACACCATCTGATAATTTCCTGAGTGGACTGAGGAAAGGGCTCCATTGGTGTTACTCTCGTATTGAATTATTTTTTCATTATCCAGATCATCCCTTTTAATGCCGAGTATTCGTTGCAATATAAGGCGAGATAAGACCAGGACATCAAGTTTTTTGATTGAGGGATGTACATCATCACCTATCTCTTTCCTGGCCTTTGATTTCAAACACAGTGAGTAGTAATTTTCAGCTCCTGAGTGGTAAAAACCAATAACGGTAGTGTTTTGGCCATATTTTTTTAATTTATCAAGAAAAACCTTTGTTACAGCTTTTTGGGTATTAGCTGAAAAAGGAAAGGTAGAAACTTCAAACCATTTTTTAGCAGAGGAAAGAAATTTTTCTATCTTAAAATCCGGGTAGAACTTAAGTAACCGGTGAGATGGTAAGATTGTCAAACCCTTGTCAGTTGTATTAGTCAAATACATCATGACATACTCATACACCCTGTCAAGCTGATGGTTGCCATATCTGGCCCTCATGATGTTTCTAAAATTACGAGCTGATTCATAGCGATGATGGCCGTCGGCAATTATAATTGATTTTGATGACATCTTTGAAACGATGTCCATTATAATTGAATCACTGGTGATCTGCCAGATCTTATAGTAATATCCATCGATGTCCTTGAAGGATATTGCAGGAGGAGAATCAGTTATTGTCGCATATATACTACCAATTATATTGCCCTCATCCTCATAGAGACCAAACACCGGGCTAAATTGTGCATTGCATGCCCTCATCAGCCTTAGCCTGTCTTCTCTATGATAAGAAAATGTTCTTTCATGAGGCAAAATAACAGATGAGTCATTTTCTTCTATCCGTATCAGGGCTATAAATCCCCATCGAGTCCTTGTTTCTATAGTATCTGGCGATTTATATTCAATGGAGGTAAGATAAATGGAGGAAAATTGATGTCGAACAAGAACGTCCTCTGATTCCCATCTATGCAATAGATCCGCTGCCCTGGTATATCTATTATCCCAATCAGAATCACCCGTCTTTCTCTTTCCCAAAATAAGTCTGACAATATTATATGGATCCTTATTGTAGTAGACGTCCTGTTCCTTGTCTGAAATGATATCATAGGGTGGACATACGATCATCTCAATGTTTGGTATCTTATCAAAATTATAGGTCACTCCTCTGAAAGGCGCTACAATAGCCATATTTATAGTTCCTTGCAGCCCTAAGGCTTTATTTTCGGTTGTGTTATTGTATAAATTAAGATTGACTAACTCGTAAAAAGTCGTATTCGCTGAACCTGCCCGCTATCTGGCAGGCGGGTCTGTCCTGAGCAAAGCGAAGGATCTTGTTATATGACTCATTGAGATCCCTCGATTCTCTCGGGACGATGCTTCGCATCGGATTTCTCGCTTCGCTCGAAATGACATGTTACTGAGACTTTTTATGAAAACATTAAAATTATTATTATAAGATTACTGAGCAAAAAACAATGGGAGGAAACAAAAAAAGTTATAATATTCTTATAGAAGGTGGCACCCTTTTGTCAATGGTTGATGGGGAAGAGCCCATAGATGATGCGAGGGTAGTTATTGCTGGTGATAGAATTAAGGAAGTCTCTGTCAGCCATAATAATTCTCTCCCTGAAACAAATGAAATTATCTATGCCACGGATGCCATAATATTGCCTGGACTCATAAACACCCATTGTCATTCTCCTATGGCGCTCTTCAGAGGTATGGCAGATGATCTTCCACTTAAAAGCTGGCTCTATGAGCATATATTTCCAGCCGAGGCAAAATACATCAACCCGGATACAGTTTACTGGGCGTCTCTTCTTGCCTGTGTGGAGATGATCGCATCAGGCACTACTACTTGTATTGATGGTTACTTCTTTGCTGATGAGATAGTCAAGGCACTACATAAGGCCGGAATGCGTGCCCTTGTGGCTCAGGGTGTTATTGATTTTCCTGCTCCAGGTGTTCCCGATCCTAAAAAAAACCTGGATGTTGCCTCGGCCTTTTTAGAGAGATGGATGCATTTTTCTGATCGTATTATACCAGGTATTTTCTGTCATAGCCCTCTCACGTGCTCGGAAAAAACATTGCTGAGGGCCAATGAGATATCGACCCAATTCGATCTCCCCCTTCAGACACACTTAGCTGAAACCCAGGAAGAGGTCGAAGAAATAAAGCAAAAGACTTCTGTGAGACCAGTTTTCTACATCGATGAGCTTGGCATTTTAAAGAGCAATTTAATTGCTGCCCATGCCATTTACCTGAATGAGGAGGAGATAGATCTTTTGGCTGAAAGGGAGGTAAAAATTGCCCATTGCCCTGAAAGCAATATGAAGCTTGGCTCAGGTATAGCACCAGTAGCACAGATGCTGGAAAAAGGCATTACCGTAGGCATTGGAACAGATGGTTGCGCCTCGAACAATAACCTTGATCTTTTTGCAGAGATGGATACTACTGCGAAACTGGCTAAGGTAGCCAACCTTGATCCAACTATTATTGATGCCCGGGCTGTACTTGCAATGGCTACCATTGGAGGAGCCAGGGTCATTGGATTGGAAAACAGAATAGGAACCATCGAACCAGGAAAAAAAGCCGATATTATTATCGTTGATACACACAGCCCCCATATGACACCCATGTATAATCCATACTCGCAACTCGTATATTCCGCTACTGGGGGAGATGTGAGAGATGTGATAATAAATGGGAATATAGTGTACAGAGATAGACGCTTTACAAACCTTGACAGTGCAGAGATTATGGATAAAGTTACAAGACTTTGCCGGCGGACAAATATTGATGTTCTCGTAAAAAGTCCTTGTAGAACTTATCGCACCTTTGGTGCGGACCTGTAGGGGTTCGATTTATCGAATCCCGCTTTGCGGGACGTCATAAATGTCGCCCCTACAAGGACTTAAAAAGGAAATTCCTATACTTTCAAATTAGTCAATATTTGAAGATAGACGGTAGCATCATATACTATTCCTTAAAAGGCGTACAAAATCCTTTTCCTTAGAAGATTCATTAAATTCCCTCAGCTGAAATGAGTTCTGCTACAAAACTTCCAACTATAACTTTACTCTTTATTTTCACCGGAATTTTTTGGGTATCTGCTGTGACCCATATTTCCAGTTTAGCATGCTTGCTTTTTTCAAATACACCACCAATATGCTTTAAGTCGGGCTCCACTAAATAGGTATCGTATGTTCTGTTTGCTACCGTGATTTTTTCTCTTTTTACTACAGTTGCTCCCCCCTTCACACATTTCTTTCCATCAGTAACCGGGATTTGGATCTTTGTACCTACTTTTAGATTATAAAGGCGAAAGGCATAAAAAACAGATAATGGGTCAAATGAACCAGGTTTTATCAAAATGGGTTTTGCCTTTTTCCCTTGGTTAGAATAGTGAGTCGTTTGTTTTTCCCAATTGAACGTAACGACGACATTTTTTTTACTTTTACCTCTCTTCTGTTTCTTATACAAAATTGAGTGGGTCATCCCTGTGTCTGTAAAGGCATCGATTCTGTCACGAACCTTATAGAAAAGATCTACAAATGGGTACGTTTTTGCAATCATCACAAAATGATATGATGTAACATCCTGTATGGTCTCTATTGGAAGTATTTCAAGAACAGCCTCTCCAGCTGGTATAAAGCTCCATTTAACCTGAAAAGTCAGTTTTTCTCCAGGATGAAAAGGAAGTGCTCTCTCGAGGGCTGTAACACGTTCTGCAAAGCCGAGCGTCGTCATGGATACTATCGCCGTGAATATTACAAGCGATTGCACTCCTGCTCTTATGCGATGACTATCCACAGACAATACTTTCATGCTTTGTGTCTTTTTATCTCCCCAACAGATAGAAGGAAATTGCTTGGAAAGCAGTGTAAAGTATGATAATAGGCGAAGCCTGTATTTACTTTTTTTAAAAATTGGTAATTTCTCCAAATTGAGCTTGCCCTGTTAAATAGGGGTCCCTTTGGGAAATTTAACAGGGTGAAAATTTTAACCCGCTTTAGGAATCATCTCCTCTATCCTGTGCATTGAAAAAGGAGTATACATTGAATATCTATGATACACAATGACAATACGCATCACCTGAACTTTGAAGACAAAAAAATCACTCTTATCGGGACAGCCCATGTTTCAATTGAAAGTGCTGATTTGGTACAGCAGGTCATTGAAGATGAAAAGCCGGATATGGTGTGTGTGGAACTATGCGAATCCAGATATCAATCGATTATGCAAAAAAGCCAATGGCAAAACACAAATCTTCTTAAAGTGATCAAGGAAAAGAAGGCATTTCTCCTCTTGTCCAATCTGATGCTTGCCTATTTTCAGAAGAAAATTGGACAGAAATTAGGCATACGGCCAGGGGAGGAAATCATGCGAGCTATCCAGGTGGCCAAGTCGGTAGGATCCCGTATTCATTTAGCTGACAGGGATATACGCACAACCCTATCAAGGACATGGCGTTGTATGGGTCTGTGGGCAAAGATAAAGTTATTGTTCCAGTTGGTTACTTCAGTTGGGGAAATGGATAGCATAAGCGAAGCCGATATTGAGGAGATGAAAAAGAAGGATGTTCTTGAGATTTTCCTTTCAGAAATCGAGAAATCTTTTCCTGAAATACGGCGCATTTTGATTGATGAAAGAGACCAGTACCTTGCTTATATGATCAGAACTGCACCAGGCAAAAAGATTGTTGCAGTAGTCGGGGCTGGACACGTTCCAGGGATTCAAAGTCACTGGGAAAGGCATATAGATTTAGATGCACTGAACCAAATCCCTCCCAAAGGCAAGGTCTTCGGTTTCCTGAAGTGGGGTATTCCGGGTTTCATAGTGTGTTTGATTATTTTGGGTTTTTTCTATGCTGGAAGCTCCACTGGCACCGATATGATCAAATGGTGGGTTTTGGCAAATGCTATCCTGGCAGGCCTTGGTGCGGCGCTTGCCCTGGGCCATCCATTAACGGTTCTATCTGCAATTGTCGCTTCACCCATTACATCCCTCAATCCAATGATTGCAGCAGGCTGGGTTGCTGGTCTGGTAGAGGTTTTTATAGGGAAACCCAAAGTTAAGGATTTCGAGAGACTGTCTGAAGATATATCTTCCCTGAAAGGCTTCTGGAAAAATAAGGTCACACGAATTTTATTGGTCGTGGCATTTACAAATATAGGTAGCTCAGTGGGAACTTTTGTAGCTATACCTCTGATGGTCAAGGTGTTTGCATAGAGAAAATGTACCAGTTCGGGTACATTTGACGGCAAAGTAATTTTTGCCAGATATTGTGAATCGTAGGGGTTCGATTTATCGAACCCTTCCATATCGGGCTTGATAAATCAAGCCCCTACAAAAGCCCAACTTATTGAGAAGTTACGAGAAAATCACTTGATGTTGGGAGTGATTCCCGCTATCTCAGTGATCAACAAGGATAGGTTCTTGTCTTATTCAAGTAAAAATTTTACTATGTATCTGGTTTGAGAGAAATGAAGTCGAAATTTAACATTAAATCCCCATTACGCTGGTATGACCCGATTTTTTTGAATATACTTCCTCTGGTGGTCACTTTGTTAATCAAACTTTTATTGTACTCCTGCCGTGTAATTAAAGTGGAGGGAAGGCAAAAGGAGATAGATGCACTTGCCAAATCTCAAGGAAGAGCAGTATATGCTACGTGGCATCAGCGGGTCATCTTTCATGGCCGCCACCTCGCTCATAAAAATCTGACAGTGATGATCAGCCAGAGCCGTGACGGAGAATATGCTACTCGGCTCGTGAGATTGTTTGGTCACCCAAATGTTCGTGGCTCATCAACAAGGGGAGGTTCTCTGGCCCTGAAAGAACTGACACAAAAAATCCAAGAAGGTGGCAGAGGCGGTATATTGGCAGACGGGCCTTTAGGCCCTGCCCGTGTTGCCAAAATAGGATCCGTTATTATGGCCCGTGAGGCCCAGGTTCCTCTTATCCCTCTCACCTGGGGGGTGGACCGATGCTGGATCATAAATTCCTGGGACCGCTTTCTGATGCCCAAGCCCTTTGCCCGCATTGTCATTCACTATCCTGAACCCATATGGATTTCCCCATCTGTGGGTAAGAAAGAACTGGAGAGTTATCGATGTCTCTTAGAAGAAAGATTGAATCAGGGAACCCGTTGGTGTGATACGCAATTTGGCCTTGAGAGACCCTGGCGCAAGGTCAAGGAAAAAGGTCAAATAGAAGTGGGCCCTCTTGACCTTTCATCCGGCCAGAAAGATGGATAAAGTCCTTAAGCTGACCATAAATAAATATCTAAATACGCAGGCTGCCTTTCCCTTTCACTCTCTTTGATTAGTATAACGATTCAACAATATATTTACAGTTTAATTGACAGCAAAATCGAACTTTTTCCAACGATGAATAACAGGCTCAGCATTGATTTCTGCAATGCCTTTGAGGATTCTTTTTTTCAGTTCTTGTTTTGATTCAACACGGATATGCTTTAGGAAAGTTCTTGAGATCTTTGAAAAGAATGTCTCTATTAGATTAAGCCAAGATCCATCTTTGGGAGTGTGTCAGAGCCGTTATCAAAGGAGAGGCTTTAGCTGGGGGAATGCAAGACAAACTGGCATTTAAACTAAAACAGGAATTATCTATTAAAATACTCACCCTATCGCATTATTACCCGCGCATCGGGATAGCTGTCAATAAAGATGTACCTAAAGAGGAAGCAGATAAGGTAAAAATAGCCTTACTTAAATTTGACCCCCTTGGAAAACATAAAGAAGAAGCTCATCATAGGCTGGGACAATCCAAGACGTTACTGTTTCAGGAATCAATCTGCCCCCAGGTTTCAGCCAACGATCTCTGGCAAGGACGACAACAGGAAGCAAATTCTCATCCACACCATAACCACCAAGCCATTCCGAAACGATGACGTCCACCTTTTCCGGGAGTTCGAGGGTCTCCATGTCATTCTGCAGGACATTGATCCGGCCGCCGAAGCCATTCTCCGACACAATGCGTTGCGCAGATTTTGCGTTTTGAGCCCTTTGATATTTTTATGTTTTTTGACTGAAACACCGCTCCATTCCTGATGAATGATGTTGGTGAGAGCAGCAAATTCGTCTTCTCTGGTTATTTCGTGGTCTTGCCAGTAATCCGTGAGTTTATTACGGGTTTCCTGACCCATCATTCGCTGCTGAATCCACTTTTCGCTTCTGCCGTGCTGCTGCCAGTATTCACGGGCACGGTCAAGGGAACGGGCGGGATCGCTCATATCCTGCAATCGTTCATATCCAACCTTTGCCAGCCATAATTTTATCGGTTCAGCTTTGGGGCTGGGAACCGACTGAATAAGCCGTAATAAGGTTTCAGGATCAGCAACATCGGTCAGGTATTTTTTCCCGTCCGCGGCTTCCATTTTCAGTCGGTTACATTTTGTAACCGACTCACTGCCTTCCTTTTTTAAGCGGTTTTTTAAAACTTTCCAGTAGTTTCGGGCCGCCTGATAATCCGGCTGCTGTATCAGAACCTGAATAATGTCCACCACCGAAAAATACCAGATTCCCATCTGTTCATCGTAATGCCGGCGGATTTTGTAGTTTTCAAAAATCGTCAAATTATTTTCAGCCATTGTTGTCCTCCCCGCTGTTCAGTTCCTTGCCCATGCGGTATTTGATGTCGTAGTTGATGATAAAATCCAGCTCCTCGTGGGTGAAGCCGTAGCGCTGAATCACGGAGCCAGGGGGACATCCATGCAATTATGCGTTTCGTGTATCGTATAGCGATAATCGATGCTCTGACACGTAGTGAAGCTTGCGCTAAACCAATTGTTCATCTCTTTGAATCCCGCCTTGGCGGGACTTACCGCTGACGGGCTTAGGCTTAATTTCTTTCCTACCCTGGTTCCTGAAATACCCAATTCCCTGACAGTCCAATAAGCTAAAACACCCCGGCCTCCGGCGCTTCGGATCAGTCCGCCTTCGTTCAATCCCTATACCAGGTGCACTTCCTACCCCTTGTTCAAAAAAAGATATTTTCTTATATATAGAATAAGCAGACACCGACCGGGCTTGTCCAACAACCGGATAAAATTGTGGTTCGCTTCGCTCTCACAATCTATCCTTATTCGTTAGGCTATTTTCCTCGAATCGATTGTTTTCAAAAAAGCCGATCACCATTCTCTTTCATGACTCCATTACAGAATTGTGCCTATTGCCTGAGTAACGCTTGAAGTCTGCATATGCCTTACGGTTCAGCCGGAGATTGTTCCTGTATGAGAGATTGCCCACCAGGCTGATCAGCGGTTTGCGGCGTTGCCACAAGCTGCTCCAAACCCTGCGCAGAATGCGTGGCATGGAATAGAAGTCCCGGCCGCAGGAGATCATCTCTTCGATAATGCCGTCCAGAGACAGATTCTTATACCGGGCCACCGGGAAGGTCAGCGTGTAATATTTCCAGTCCTCCGGGAACGTATGGAGGGCGATGCGGTCCTCCGATTTCATCTGGTCCCACAGGCGAGTGCCGGGCAAGGGAGTCAGAAACAGCGCGGTGAGATTGTCCACGCCGTACCGGCTGGCCACCTCGGCGATACGTTTGCCGATACCCGGTTCGTCTATGTCCAGACCGATGATAAAGGAACCCACGACCAGTATGCCGTGCCGCTGTATGCGCCGCACGGAGGCGCAAAAGTCCCGGCCCTTCAGAAGGTTGAATTTCTTGCCGAGCTCCCGAAGCCCTTCCGGTGTGGGGGATTCAAAGCCGATGAAGACACCGCTGCACCCGGCCTTCGCAGCCAACGCCAGGAGCTCTTCGTCATCGGCGAAGTTAATGCTGGCTTGGGCAAACCATTGCTTTCGCAGGTTTGCCTGTGCCATGGCACGGAACAGGTCCTTGGCGCGGGCGATGTGTTCATGGCGCGTGCCGATGAGGTTGTCGTCCACCACCAGCACATGCTTTTCACGGATCAACTGGAATTCCCGCACCACATCCGCAATGGGTCGCTGCCGGTAGTGGGCCCCGTTGAAGGCCGTCACGCTGCAAAAGCTGCAGTTTAATGGACAGCCGCGTGTGGTCTGAATGGCCCCACAGGCATATCCCGTAGCCAGCAAATCATGCCGTGCGGGCGGGACATCGCTTATCTCGGCGAGCCCTCCGTCATACCGGCGCTTCAGTCCGCCATTCCGTGCATCCTCCAGAACCTGCGGCCAGATGCCCTCCGCTTCCCCCGTGACGACCGAGTCCACACGTTCCATGACCTCCTCCAGGCACATGGTTGCGTGAATGCCGCCCATGACGACGGGTACGCCCAGACGCCGGAAGTGAGTGGCCACTTCATAGGCGCGGTTCGCCTGGGAGATGAAAGCGGTAATGCCCACCAGGTCCGGCCGAGGCATGGCCTCATAGTTCGGAGCGCTGAGGTTCTCGTCCACGATCGCGATTTCCCACTCCGGTGGGGTTAGGCCCGCAAGAACCATAAGGCTGAGTGGTTTCCACACGCGGTAACGGTTCCAGTGGCTCTCCTTGACTTTGGTGATGGCGACCAGCGGGTTTGAAGGATTGATCAGATATAGTCGCATAGCGTGTATTCAGTCATGGTCATGGAGGAGCTGTCTCCTGCCTTTGCTCACTGCTATTTTCGTGAATGGATTGTCGTAATTCCTATTCATTGGCCTAACGCGAAGCTCACCTGCCGGTATGGCGCACAGCGAGATACCGGTCAGGTGCAGCGTTCTGTTCGGCATGTTGCATTCTGTTCGGTCAAGACTGTGATGCCCTCTGAATGGAAACGATAGCCTTCAACCTCAATTGCCCACGAGGCTCTCGATTGACCTTTGCCTTGTGGCTCAAGACTAAAGCGAACATCCACCGGCATCCCCCTCTTTACGGAGAGGGTTCTTCCCACGGGGAAGATGGAGAGTCCCCAATGGGTATCTCGTTTCGAGGGTCCGTTGCACAGAACGATCTGCTTGGTCAATTGCGCCCGGAACCAGGCAGCGAGAGCGTTAAACTGACCATCCCGATCTGCAACAAACTCCAATCGGGAACGAAATGGCTGGTTGGCATCCTCGTGGGAGTAGGTCATGCCGTCAACCTCCCACATCAACTGAGGGTCACAAAGGATGTGTTCCTGTTTTACATGGTTGCAGCCGCAATCCAACTGGCGGGCTATGGCCTTGCCGATTGCGTTGAGATCAATGCCATAAGGTTCGCTGCTCCAGAAATCAACGTCTTGCTGAAGAAGCTCATCATAGGCTGGGACAATCCAAGACGTTACTGTTTCAGGAATCAATCTGCCCCCGGGTTTCAGCCAACGATCTCTGGCAAGGACGACAACAGGAAGCAAATTCTCATCCACACCATAACCACCAAGCCATTCCGAAACGATGACGTCCACCTTTTCCGGGAGTTCGAGGGTCTCCATGTCATTCTGCAGGACATTGATCCGGTCGCCGAAGCCATTCTCCGACACAATGCGTTGCGCAAATTCCGCAATATGCGTCTGTTCAACGGCGTAGACCACTCTGGCCCCCGCCTGCGCTGCAAACAGACTGAGAATGCCGGTGCCGGCGCCTATGTCGAGCACCGCGCAGCCTGGTGTCACAGTGTCGACAATGGCTCGGCGAAACGCCTTGCATCTGACCGAATCTCGCAACATCGACTCATGACCCCGGAGATTGCAGTAATTGATTTCAAGTGGCATCTGTCATCCTTCTCAATGGCGAACGT
>Ga0233414_10001050_pt1 | contig 10931 bp, 15 predicted proteins | sample Na_anoxic_10_MG_FD_189020 | JGI IMG/M metagenome (GOLD analysis project Ga0233414, IMG submission 189020) | Seawater microbial communities from Saanich Inlet, British Columbia, Canada - Na_anoxic_10_MG | ecosystem: Environmental > Aquatic > Marine > Inlet | place: Canada: British Columbia...
AGAGGGGTATGTAGGTAAAAGAATACCTAAACCATTATTTGTGTATTTTCATCATGAAAAAGATGGAACCGTATCTACTGAAGCCAATAAAAATCTTCAAGAATTATATATGAAAATAATGTATAAAAACTTTGAGGTTAAAGATAATAAAATTGTAACATGAGATTAGATAAATATTTTGATAAAATATATTGTATAAATCTTGATCGTAGAAAAGATAGGTGGGAAGAAACTGAGAATGAACTAAAAAAATGGGGTTTACTTGATCAGGTTGAGAGATACCCCGCGGTTGATGGTGTATCATTAGATAACCCATACTCTATTAATAATGGTGAATTAGGTATTCTAACCACACACATTAATTTAATTAGTGACGCGAAAGAAAAAAATTATGAGAATGTCCTAATATTGGAAGATGATATAGAATTTACAAAAAACATTATTAATGTTGATAAATATATGGAATTAGTTCCTACTGATTGGGATATGATTTATTTTGGTGGTAATCATAATAAACATATGGGTAAAAGGGTTGATATGATAAATGATAAAATCATAAAACTAAATGAAACATATGGTATACATTGTGTTGCGATTAATAATTCTATGTATGATGTGATTTTAAAAACAATACCTAAGATTATGAAACCTATTGATGTTTATTATTCTGATTTACAAAAATCTTACGAATGTTATGGGTTTAACCCTAGTATTGCGTTACAAAGAGTGGGTTATAGTGATATACAGAATAAAGTGATGGATTATAAATGGTTATTTTAATATGGAAAATCAGTTAATAATATTCTCAAAAAACAGAGCTTGTCAAATACATCTCCTATTAGAGAGTATAGAAAAAAATTCTAATAACATCTTCGATGCAATCTTTATTATTTTTACATACACTAATAAAGACTATTTTGAGGGGTATAATAAACTCATTTTAAGATTTCCTAATGTAAGTTTTATAGTAGAAGATGATTTCTACAATAACACAATGGATAGAGTTAATGGTGAATTTGAGCACACTACCTTTATGGTGGATGATATAGTATTTTATAAGAAACTAGAATCGACAATGGAAGACATAAAAGGTGTTTTTGACATACCAGAGAAACCGATAAGTTGTTTTTCATTAAGATTAGGTATGAATTGTAATTATTCACACCCAGCAAACTTAAATTATAGTATCGGTGATCATAAAAAAATAGGTAATTTTAATCTCGTTAATGTGATGGATCAGAAAGGTGATTTCGCCTATCCATTATCTGTTGATGGTCATATTTTTAAAACAGATTTTATTAAAAAATGTTTACATAAAATAGGTCGTTTTAGTAACCCTAATGTCTTAGAAAGTAAGTTACAAAACCTAATGGGTGAGATTAACCCTAATATGGTTTTTTTAGATGAATCTGTTATTGTTGGAGTCCCTGTTAACTTGGTTAATGATACACATAAAAATAGACAGGGTATAAAGTTTCCTTTTTCAGAAAATGACCTTAATATTAGGTATAAAAATAATGAGGTGATTGATTATATATCGATGGATTTTAGTAATATTAATGGACCACATAAAGAAATAGAATATAAATTAAAAAAATATGTTACTAAACTTAGTTAAACTTAGTGAAAAATATGACATGAAGATAGATGGTGTCTTTCATATCGGAGCCCATTTTGGTCAAGAAAATAGTATCTATAATCAGATCGGAATTAAAAATAAGATATTTTTTGAACCATTACCACATACGTTTGATAAACTAGTGGAGAATATTAATGGTGATGGGATTTGTGTTAATGTTGCGTTAGGTAATAAAAACGGTGTCGTTGAGATGTTTGTGGAGTCTGTTAATCAGGGACAATCCAGTTCAGTATTAGAACCAGTATTACACACAAAACAATACCCTAATATAGTTTTTAATGAAAAGAAAAAAGTCACGATGACAACCTTAGATGATTACGTTAAAGAGGGTGTAAATATAACTAACTATAATTTTATAAATATAGATGTTCAGGGTTATGAATTAGAAGTCTTTAAAGGTGCTAAAAAAACATTAGAAAATATTGATTACATAATGTCAGAGGTTAATAGAGATGAGGTTTATAAAGATTGTCCTATGGTTGAGGATTTGGATGCATATTTAAGTATTTATGGGTTCGAAAGAGTTGAAACTACTTGGGATGGAGGAACATGGGGTGATGCGTTTTATGTTAAAAGATAAATTATATATTGATGATATAATGTTTGTACACGCTTTTTCAAGTAGTTGGTATAATAAACCAGAAAAATTTGATTGGGTTAGGTCTGATGTAAGTGACTATATTGTGTTGACTGATAATACAATCCATAAAGTTGGTAATTACCCTAATAAGAGAGTTTATGGGTGGTTATTGGAGTCACCACATATTACACCTAATGCATATCAGTTTATTAGAGATAACTATAATAAATTTGAAAAGGTGTTCACATTTAAAAAAGAGTTTATAGAATTATCAGATAAATTTGTTTCTACGCCCATTGGTGGTTGTTGGTTGGAAGAAGGCGATAGAGTAATTCGACCTAAATCTAAATTGGTTTCAATAATCGCCTCTAGTAAAAAACATACTGAAGGTCATAGATTAAGACACGATGTAATCACTAAGTATCCGATAGATACCTATGGTGGTGGTTATAAAAAGGTAGATAATAAAATAACTGCATTAAAGGATTATTATTTTTCAGTTACTATTGAGAATTGTAGAGAGGACTATTATTTTAGTGAGAAGTTGATAGATTGTTTTATGAGCGGGACAATCCCAATTTACTGGGGTTGTCCATCGATTGGGAATTTCTTTGATATGAATGGGATTATTACATTCCAAAACATTGAGGAGTTATCCCCAATATTAGAAAAACTTACGAAGGGGTTGTATCACACTAAAAAAGAATCAATTGATTCTAACTTTGAGTTGGCAAAGAAATACTTAGTTGCAGAAGATGAGATATATAAAAATATAAAAGGGTGTTATACCTAGTACAATAAAAAAATTATAATGAAGGTTTTTAGTTTTTCTTTATTCGGTGATAATCCGATTTACACTATTGGTACGATTAAGAATGTTAAGTTAATAAATAAATATTTCCCGGAATGGGGTATTTTTATTTACACCAATAAAAATGAATTTGACAATATAATACAAAAACTATTAACTATGGGTTGTATTATTAGATATGAAAAAAATGATCAATGGGTTAACTCAACATGGAGGTTTAAATCAATTACCGAAAGTGATGTTGATGTAATGGTATGTAGAGATTCTGATTCAAGAATATCAGAAAGAGATGTGTCAGCAATTAATGAATGGTTATATAGTGATTATAACTATAATATTATAAGAGACCACCCCATAGGGCATCACTGGAAAATGAACGCTGGTATGTGGGGGGCTAAAAAAACTGATTTTATTGTTCGAATGAATGAAATGATAAATGACTTTAAAAAAACTAATAGTAACCTTATAAATCAGAAAACTTTTGATCAAATATTTTTAGCTAATGTAATATATCCTCACATAGTAAAAGACGCAATTATTCATGATGAATATTACGGTTACGAAAACCATGCTAAACCGATTAACCACGATAGGGAAAGTAATGACTTTAGGTTTATTGGTGAGTCGATAGATGAGAACGATGAACCCAGAGGAAACCAAGTAAAAGAAATAATGGAAATCTACAAAAATAGAAAAAAATGGATAAAAAAAATTTTAGAATAGTTACAACAACAAATGAAAATGACACTTATTTACCATTTTGGCCGACTATGGCTCAACATTGGAAAAATTTTGGGGGTTTTGACAATATTACTTTAGGTTTTGTAACAGAAAGAGAAGAAGATGACCTATTAGTATCTGAAATGAGACAATATGGTGAAGTCATCTTAATAAAACCTATTAAGGGTATAGATATTGGTATACAATCTAAGGTTAGTAGAATGTATCTATCATCACAAAAAACCGATGAGTATTGTATAATCGCAGATATAGATATGTATATTTTAAATAAAAATTTTTTATGGGATAACTGGTTCTCTAAGGTTGAGGAAAATAAATTATTAGCTGTTGGTGGAAATTCTGGTTGTTATGTAGGTGATCAAAAAGGTAAATTTCCTATGGCATTTACTACCGCAAAAGGAGATGTGTGGTCAGAAATAATTAACCCTAATAACCTTAATTATGAAGATTTATTAAATAGTTGGTATACGTTAAAAGTGTGTGATATGTATGAATCCACAGGTAATGAGTTTGGAAAATTTTCTGATGAATCTTTACTTAGAGGGTTAATTGGTTTATGGGGTAATTATGGTGGTACATTAAGTTACGATCATCCAAAAGTGAAACACATTAAAAGAGATGACTGGGCTGGTTGTCATGCAATGAGAAGAATTGATAGGATAAACTGGTCAGTAAATACAAATAAATTAAATGAAGGTTTTTTCATAGATTGTCAACCAGTAAGGCCATTTAATGGTGAAACACTAAAACCTATATTAAATTATTTAGGTATAGATGAAAATAAATGGTATTTAAAAAATGATTAGTATTGTAACGGGAACATTAAATAGGTTAAGTTTACTACCTAATTTAATACAAAACACTGTAGATAGTTGTGATAAATTAGAATTAGTTTTAGTGGATGGTGGTAGCAATGATGGTACAATTGAATACCTAAAAAAACTATCCCATCCGAAGATAAAATTAATCGAGGTAGGTGGGAGAAGTAGTTACCCACATTTTATGAATTTAGGTATAAATAATGCATCGCATGAATGGATTTGTCAATGGAATGATGATGTACTTTTAGTCAATGATTGGTCAGATGTCTTAAAGAATGTCTCCAATCAATTTGATGTATATCATTTTAATTGGAAGTATGGTAATGTTGTTGACATAGAAAATAATGAGTGGAATATTTTAGGTACACATGGTAAAAATGGTTGGTGTTTAACTGAAAGTGTACTTAATTATGGGTTATATAATAAAAAAATTTTTAGGGAAGTAGGTATGTATGATAATGAATTTAAATATTATTATGCAGATGGTGACATGGCGAAAAGATCAACTTACTTTGGGTATAAACATAAACTTTTAGAAAATATAAAGGTATGTTCAATTATAACACCTAAAAAGGCTTTACATTACCCTAATGATAAAAATATATATGATAAAAATATAGAATCATACAAAAATAAAATACTACCTAATAAAATAGAGTTTCTAAAATAATTTTATATGTCACAAAGTAAAAAGTATAATACAATTTTGATAACACCAGGTGCTTCTGGTACTTTTATGTTAAAAGACCTAGTTGGTATGGAAACATTGAACAATGGTGCTAAATCGTATAAAAGACACAGAAGAGACCCTAACATAACAAATGCAGACCACATAATATATATGTATAGTAACCCTTATGACACTATTTTATCTTACCATAGGAGAGGTTTTATAAATAAACCAGAAATAAACCCACATTGTTATAATATGGATGGGGATGTAAATTATTTACTTAAAAATAAAAATTTACCTTTAGAAAATTTTTTATCTTTACCCAAAGATCCTTTTATGGTAGAAGACCACTTTCTTAAATATTATAACTTTAATGAAAGAAAATATAATATTATGTTTGTTAAATATGAAAGTTTAGAAAAAAATATAATTAAAGTATTAGAATGGTTAAACTCTTCTGATAAGTTAAGTAATTTTAATTTTAAAAAAAGAAATAGTAACTGGAAAGACCAACCAAAAAAAATGCAAGAATTACTAAACAATAAGTTTGGTAAACATAAAGAATTTTTAGATTCTATCCCTGACATTATTATAAAAAATAAATGAAAAAAATCATATCTTTTAGTTTATGGGGTAATAATAAAAATTACTTAATAGGCGCAATAAAAAATGCACAACTCTCTAAAAAAATATATCCTGATTGGCTATGTAGATTTTATATTGATGAAAAACTAAATTCTGACATCAAAGATAAATTATTAAGTTTAGGTTGTGAAATTATAGAAAAAAAAATAACTCACCCTTTTGAACCTTATTTATGGAGGTTTTTATCCGCGACAGATTCAGATATTATGATTTCACGAGATTGTGATTCTAGATTAACAGATAGAGAAAAAATTATAGTCGATGAATGGTTATCTAGTGATAAAAATTTCCACATAATAAGGGATCACCCACACCACAATTACTTAATTATGGCAGGTATGTGGGGCGTTCGGGGCGATATGTTAAATAACATGGATGTTTTAATTGGTGAATGGAAACATAGACATGAAAAATTAAATGATCAAATATTTTTAGCTAATATAATATACCCTAAGATAAAAGACACTTTATTTTCACATGATGATTTTAACCGATTCGGAACAAATAATCATAAGATAAAACATAATAGGGTTAATTATGAATATATAGGTGAATATTATGATGAAAATGATATTTGTAGTGAACATCACAAACAAGAATTAAGAAAAAGAATTTAAAATTATTATGCAATATAAAATAACGTATGTTGCGCCTAAAAGGTACACTATAGGCGGTTTTGGGGTTATGTTTAAAGAAGTAATCTACGATTTATTTTGTTTATCACAAACAACAGAAATAAAGAATTTCTATGTTGATTGGACTAATAAAAATATCCCTTATTATGATATTAATAAGGGTGACAACGTGTGGGGCTATTACTTTCACAATAATAAAAAAGAAAATGAATTAACTGATTATTGTAACACCATTAAACCTAATTTAGATTCTACCCATTTAGATAAAGTTTTTATTAATATGAATCACGATACCCCTATTGATAAAAATAAAATATATCAGTTAAATGAAACGTATAAAAAGTATATCCATATAAAAGATGAAATTTTAAAAAATGTAGATGATTATAGTTTTAAAAATTTTACTGGTAATACTTTAGGTGTTCAATATAGATACACAGATAAAATTAAAGAGGTTAATCAGATAACACCCACAAAACTAATAAACATTATAAGAAATTGTGTGGGTGATTATGACACTATTTTTATCGCTACAGACTACCAACCCGTTATAGATGAACTGACTAAATTATCTAAAAAAATAAAATTTAATGATATTGTTAGGAGTAGTAATAGTACCGGATCCCATTTTTTAAAAAATGATAGAGAGTATGACAATTATTTAAAGGGTTATGAGTGTTTGATTGATATATTAATGCTATCTAAGTGTGATGATTATTATTATAGTAAAAGTAATATCTCATTAATTCCTTTAATTATTAATAATATGAGTTATAATTATATAAAATTAATAAATAATTTATGAATTTAAATTAAACATATGGAGTCTTTAAATAAACCTTTATTAACAAATATTTGTAACATAATAAAGGATAAAAAAATAAAAGTTACTCTAGAGATAGGTTCTAGAGATGGTGATGATTCTAATTTAGTTAAGAACTATCTAAATATAGAGAATGATAATGTCTATATAATTGAACCTAATTATGTATCCTACAATAATATAGTGAGTAATTACCCAAGCTATAATGTATATGATTTTGCAATACACAATTATGACGGGCATTGTGACTTTAATAACTTAATAGGTGATAGTATAGGTGTTAGTTCAGTAAAAAACAGGTACGATGACTTCTACCAAAAAATGAATAATAAAGTTACTAAGGTAAAATGTTTAACTGGTGATAGTTTATTAAAATTAATAAATAAAAACATTGATTATTGTCAGATAGATGTTGAGGGGTTAGGTTATGAGGTATTGGAAAGTTTTGGTGAAAAAATATCCTCCATTAGATATATCTTAATTGAATCCGAACATAGAGTAGTTTGGGTTGATCAAAAAATATATGAAGAAATTAGTAATTTACTTGATAAAACCCATAATTTAATATTTACGGATTTTAAAAAAGGTGATTTACAATCTAATTCATTGTGGGAAGTAAAAAAATAAAATATATGAGTAAAAAGGCGTTAATAACAGGGATAAATGGGCAAGACGGATCATATCTTGCAGAATTTTTATTAGAAAAGGGTTACGAAGTATGGGGAACTGTTAAACGTAATTCCGTATCTGAAACTCAGTCAACAAGAATAGAACATTTACGTTCATCAGGTAAAGTTAATTTAGAGTATGCTGACCTTACAGATATGGCTTCATTAGTAAGAGTCTTAAAAGAGGTTCAACCAGATGAAGTTTATAATTTGGCTGCACAATCACACGTAAGGGTTAGTTTCGATCAACCAATATATACTGCTAACGTAACAGGTTTAGGGACACTTAATTTATTAGAAGCGGTTAGGATGGTATCACCACTTTCAAAAATATATCAAGCAAGTTCATCTGAAATGTTTGGAAATAATATAGATAAAGATGGGTACCAAAGAGAAACAACACCCCTATCACCAGTATCACCTTATGGGTGCGCTAAAGTATTTTCATATAATATTTGTAGGAACTATAGAAATTCATATGGGATGAAAATATGGAATGGGATACTATTCAATCACGAATCGCCACGAAGGGGTACAAACTTTGTCACTAACAAAGTAGTGAAGGCGGCAGTTAAAATTAAATTAGGGTTACAAAATAATTTACATTTAGGTAATTTAGATGCAACTAGGGACTGGGGGCACGCTAAAGATTACGTTGAAGCTATGTGGTTAATGTTACAAACTGACACCCCAGATGATTATGTGTGTTCTACAGGTGTCGCCCATTCAGTTAAAGAACTTTGTGAATATGTTTTTAAAAAATTAGATTTAAACTATATAAATTATGTTGCCATTTCAGGTAAACATATGAGACCAGAAGAATTAACCGATTTAAAGGGCGATTCCACTAAATTAAGAAGTGAACTGGATTGGCAACCTAAATATACATTTGAAACTATGTTAGATGAAATGATTGAGTATTGGTTAGAATACTATAAAGAAAAAGATATTATATATGCGTAAAATATTAGTAACTGGGGGCAACGGTTTAGTTGGGTCACAATTTAGGGGAGAAAAATATAGTTATTTTAGTTCTTCAGATTGTGATCTTAGAAATATTGGTGAAACAAAAAATATTTTTAATAACTATGTTAATAATATTAATTCTACGGATTGTTGGTCAGTTATCCATTGTGCCGCTAAGGTTGGTGGTTTAGGTGGTAATATGAACCATAAAGGGGAATATTTTTATGATAATATTATGATAAATACTAATGTTATTGAGGAATCTAGGAAATGTGGAATCAAAAACTTAGTTTGTTTTTTATCTACTTGTGTTTTCCCTGATAATGTGGAATATCCACTTACTGAAGATAAAATACATTTAGGTCCACCACATTTTAGTAACGATGCTTACGCCTACTCTAAAAGAATGGCTGATGTTCAAATCAGGGCTTATAGAGAACAATATGGTTTAAACTATAAATCAGTTATCCCAACAAATATATATGGTATTAATGATAACTTTGATATAGAAAACGGACATGTCGTACCCTCATTAATTCATAAATGTTATATCGCTAGAGAAACCAACACACCACTAATGATATGGGGAAGTGGTAAACCATTAAGAGAATTTATCTATAATAAAGATGTGGCTAAATTAACAGAATGGGTATTAGATAATTATAATGAAGATGAACCAATTATATTATCAACATCAGAAGAAATATCAATAAAAGAAGTAGTAGGGGTTATTGTTGAGTTAATGGATTTCAAAGGGGAAGTTATATACGATAAAAATAAACCAGACGGTCAATTTAGAAAACCAAGTGATAATAGTAAAATTAAACATTACTTACCTAACTTTAAATTTACCCCTTTATATGATGGTTTGAAAGAAACAATAGAATGGTTCGAATCTAATTATGATAATATTAGAAAATAACATTCACAATATTTAATTAATACGCTATTATTAATATATGTCAAAAACAAGTAGAAGACGAGGTAAACTCTCAGAAGAAGAATTAGAGGAAGTACAAAATTTTGTTTATAAGAAAAACGCTGAGGAGGATAAATTCCTAAAGTCGATGTCTGTAAATATTAAATGTAAGAATGAAAACCAAAAGTTAGTAGTGGAGTCTATTAAAAATAATGAAATCACTATAGTTTCGGGGTTACCAGGGACTGGTAAAACTTATTTAGCTTGTGCTGAAGCACTTAAACTAATTAAAACAAAACCTAAATATAAAAAGATTTTATTGGTTAAATCTGTTATACAGTTACCAGGTGAAGAATTAGGTTTTTTACCAGGTGATTTGAAAGATAAGTTGGATCCTTATATGATATCATTTATTGATAACTTTGAAAAGATTATTGGTGAGTCGTTAACTAATAAATTACGTGAGTTGGGGTTAATACAGATACAACCACTAGCATTTGTTAGGGGAAGAAGTATAGATAATACTATTATCATTATTGATGAGGCACAAAACATATCTATACAGAATATGAGAACCCTTATGACGAGGATAGGTGATAACTCCAAGATGGTTATTCTTGGTGATATTAAACAAAAAGATATTAAGAACCCTAAGAATAGTTCATTAGAAGTTGTAATTGATAAGTTTGAAGGTATAGATGGTTTTGGTTGTGTTTCACTTAGAAACCCTGACGATGTAGTTAGAAACCCAGTAATCAAAATAATCGAAAAGGTTTTTGAAGAGTTAGAAGGGTAAATTTATGTATAAATATGTATTAAAAAATATGTCTGGTGAAGTAATAAACACCACTAAACAGAGTTCATTGGAATTAGCTATAGAATATTTTTCTAAAGTTAAACAATTACCTAAGAAAGAGATATTCAAAATTTATAAAATAGAAAAGGTATGAAAGTAGGTATTACAATAGATGGTGTTATAAGAGATTTCATAACAAAGTTTGAGTCAGTTT
>Ga0233414_10001051_pt1 | contig 10930 bp, 11 predicted proteins | sample Na_anoxic_10_MG_FD_189020 | JGI IMG/M metagenome (GOLD analysis project Ga0233414, IMG submission 189020) | Seawater microbial communities from Saanich Inlet, British Columbia, Canada - Na_anoxic_10_MG | ecosystem: Environmental > Aquatic > Marine > Inlet | place: Canada: British Columbia...
TTTCCTATACTTCATACCGAACACATCAACTGTTATATAACATTTAGTTCTATATAAAACTTGATGAAAAAATATAGTATCGAGTTCTTCAATGTACATAAGATATACACCTCCAACCTTAAAAGTTTTATGTGTAATATATTCAATAATTAAGCCTATCACATCTAAACATAAGGGGGTTGTATCTAAAAGTATTTGTATAATCTCTGTATTATCATTATTCATTTATAATATACTATAATACAATATCTTAATTCTTCTTAATAACTGTAGAATCAATAATATCCTGTAATTCTTTAAGTTCCTTATTCTTCAAATGTTTAGGAGTTTTACAATGTCTATAATAACTAAATAGCTTATAACTTCTATTACAATACGTACATTCTTTTTCTCTACGCATATAATCTCTCATGTAAGTATGTTGATATTTTTGCTTGGTAGTTAGCATTTTTATTTTAATTTACTATATATAACTAGTTTTTTTTATATATATTAACGCATATATAACATTAATATATATAAAGGACTTTATGCGTATATATTATAAGAATAATATCTAAGACATATTATACAATGACAGAAATTTCAGATCCTCCCAAATATGAAACTACTATACATACTACCAATAAAAAAATATTGATTGATGACCTTGATAGAAGAGCTAACGAGTGGATGCCTATACTTCTTGATTTTAAACCAAAAGGTAAAGATGAATTCGATTATGATAAACTTGAAAAAATAATATTACCAATATATCATGATTTATACAAAGGAACAACTAGTAATGGACACCCTACAAATAAGCCTCTATCTACTGATTTTGTTTTAAGACCAGAAATTGTAGAAGCACGAAGAGAAGCATGGAGAAATGGTGATATTAAATGCAATGCTATATGGATTGATACAAGATTCAATCCACAGATTGATCAAGATTCACCTATTATACATGAAAATTATCAAAATGCTTTTGGTAATTTACCTTATTACAAATCATCTACAAAAGAATATGGGAAACATTATTTTCCTAATGTGGATGTTCTAAAGTTTCGTGGTAATAAGAAAAAATACCTATTTAAAAAGTTTAATGATAAAAATGAATTAATTGATGAAAAAGATGAACATCTTGAATATCTATGTGGAACTCCCGCATTTGCTCTAATAGACGCAGAATTGTATAATACAGAGTATGAATATACACTTGAGAATGAAATGCATAATATTGAAGAAGTATTGTATGATTGTAAAAAACCACAGAAACATCAATCCATTGAAGGATTTGATATTAATGATGATGTTCAACAAAATGTTTCTGATATATTGAATGAAATATTTGAAGAAGATATATCGTGGAATGTAGAAAAAAATAATGATAGATTTACTATTTTACCAGAAGATGATGTACCTTGTTTAGTAGATAGAAATCATACACATAATAATCAAAGAAAACATTGTATTGTATATGCTAGTTCTAGATGTATTACCGCTACTTGTTTATCACATGGATCTAAAAGATTTTACAAAAAAGAATATCCACTTGTAGAAGATTTAAAAGAATGTTTGGGATTAAAACTTTCAAAAGACAAGAAGAATGAATTATTTCAAGATGTGCAAGTATCTGAAGAAATAGAAGTTGATGATTCTGTTCTTGAAAAAATGCTATATAATACAACTACTACTCACGAATGTGTCGCTAAATTATTTAAATACTTTTTTCATAATGACTTTGTATGTACAGATGACGACAAAACTCGTGAATGGTTCCAATATGAAAATGGTATATGGACTAAATCAGGAACAAGTACAATAAGAAAATTTATTTCAGAAAAATTTGTAAATATCATAAAGAACTTTTGTAAAAGAGCAAAAGAAAAAGAAGAAGATACAGAAACATCAAGAGACCTAATAGATTATTATAAAAATATACAAGATGTATTCAAACAAATTATTATGAAATGTGAAACTACAGGATATACGGATTCTTTGATTAAACAACTTATATCAAAATATATTAATAGAGAGTTTTATGAAAAACTAGATACGAATGAAGATCTTTTATGTTTTGGTAAAGATGTATATGATTTAAAAATTAATGAATGGAGAGAAAGCAGACAAGATGATATGATGAGCTTGAAATGTAATATGGGAAAAGATGATATTAAAGAAGAACATGTAGATGAGATGATGGGTATTATTGACAGTATATTTACAGATGAAGGAAGAAAGAATTATTTCTTAGATACTCTAGCTCGTGATATATTATGTGGTAATAATAAAAAACATAATTTTCATTTATGGACTGGAATTGGAGGCAATGGTAAAGGTGTAATTTCAAGTTATATAAAACATGTACTTGGTGATTATTATCAACAATTTGATGCTTCTATGCTTACACAAAAACGAGGAGGTTCAGAAAATGCAAACCCAAGACTTGCTGAGCTACGAGGTAAAAGATGTGCTATGTTTACAGAACCAGAAAAGAAAAGCAAACTTAATATTGGATTAATGAACTATTTATCAGGTGAGTCTGATATGTCAGTAAGACAATTATTTAAAAATCTTTCAACACTCAAGATTACATTTACTTGTTTTATTCAATGTAATAATTCTTTTAAGATGGAAGATATAGAAGATAATTCAATTCAACGCAGACTTTCATTTTTGAAATTTACTACAAAATTTACACCAAATCCTAAAAGGTCTTATGAACGAAAAGCAGATAGTAATGTAAATAGTCCAGAGCGTCTTGAAAAACTAAAAGGTGCTTTTATGTTTATACTACTTGAACGATGGAGAACTATTTCAAAAAATAAAAATCTTGATATTGATATTCCCCAGTGTATCAAAGAAGATAAACAAGAATTTATTAATGATAATGACCTTGTTCATACATTTGTAGAAAGCAATATTGAAATTACAGATAATAAAAAAGATTACTTACAAGTAAATTGTATATTAGAAAGATATTATGAATGGGTAGAAGAAGAAAATGAACAAACAGATAAATATACAACAGGTGTATTTATTAATAGATTGATGCAGTATCTACCAGAATTTAAGAAAAGACATATGGTATATACAGAAGAAGGTAAAAGGTCAGAGAAAAGAAACTCATTTATTAATTGTAAGTTTAGTATTAATATATAAGGAGAACAGAGTATATATAATATAGAAGAACAGATAAATACTTTAAATCTTTTCTTTGTTTATTTACAAAACAACTTTTTCAAAAATGCGTGTTGAAAACAATACTCCAAAATCTAAACCTGTTTATAAATCTCGTATTGATAGAGCAAGAGAAAACATGAAAAAAAGAATGGCTCCTCATATTAATGATAAAAAAGAAAAACCAACACCTATTCAAAATACACCTATTCAACGAAGACCTTGTATGTGGAATGGTTCTCTTATGACATCTTCAAAACCAAAACCAAAACCAAAACTACCAATTAAACCAGTTGAAGTAGAAGATGAATCATCAGACGATGGATACTGTAAGACTCATATGTATTACACAATAAAGGAAAAAGAAAAACGAGAAAAAAAAATATTCTCATCTTCTGCTATTCGTGATTTATATAATTTTGGAATAGCAAAGACATCACGATTTGCTTTTCCTTCTTTACCAAAAAGAGAAATGGATCAAGTGGATAAAGATATTCAAGAACTTTATAAAAAACATAGAGAAAGAACAACAAAATAAAAAAGTTTTATAAATATTAATCACATAAAGAGAACAGAGTATATATATATTACAACATGAGTACTGATACATCAACTTGTAATACTTGCGAAAAAGAATTTGAAAAAACCAAAGATAATTTTTATACATCTAAAGGCAAACTAAAAACTACTATATGCAAAGGATGTAAGAAACAAAAAAATGATAAGTATAGAGATAGAGTAGACCAGAAGAAAGAGTATCAAAAAAGAAAAGAAAAGATGAAGGAGTATCAACAGAAAAGATTGAAAGAAAAAGTAGAATGTGACTGTGGTCTCACTATTTCTATGTTATACCTTACAAAACATAAGAAAACAATAAAACACCATATTAGATTAGAGAAAGTACTTCAGGCATAATCTTGTTCAATTTTTTCTTTATAGTAGTCAATAAGCTTTTGATTTTTATCATAGTCTAGTTTTGTAACAACGAACTGTACATACGACTTATGATTTTCATACACTTCATCATATGTCTTATTTTTATGCATTCCAAATCTGAAAGTATAATCACCAATCACTTTACGAAGAAATCCATTTTCAGTACTTTGTTGTTCCATTGCTTTTAGAAAGTTATCCATTTTATAAATTACATATTATTATTAATTTATAAAAAAAACGCATACTAAAAATAATATCACATATAGTATATATAATGAACCAATCAGAATTCATAAGACAAAGAAAAAAACACTTTAAAAAAGATGCACCACCTAAAGTATTAAGTGGCGAAGATATACTCAGAGAAAGAGCCATAAAACAAGAAGAAGAAAGAATAAAGAATATACCAGAACAAGATAATACATTAACTATACGAGATATTGCAAATAGACAGCGAATAAAAAAAAACATACCTATTATACAAACTAAACCTATAAAGTTTGTAAAACAAAAAGTAAGAAGAGAAGAGCTTGTATTTGCTGAAATAAAATATGAACCTATTACAAAGAAAATACCAGAATCAAAAAAAAGTATATTACAAGTCTCTGATATTAAAAAAAGATTCAAAGGTGTAAAAGATACTACACCTATACATAGAATTGTTCCCAATGCTGATGTATCTCATTTTTTCAAAAAAAAAAGAGGTGAAATTTAATATTGTTTTCTAAGATATGCTAATCTACTTTGAATACTAGATCCACCAGTTACGGTAGCTAATACAGACAATGTAGATGCTGTTTCTGTATCAATAGTCGTAATAGTTGTACTTCGTGTACCTTCGAATTTACTATCAATATTTTCGTTAAATGTAAAATCAATATTTGATGCCACACTACCTGTTGCACCAACACTTCTAATAATAAAATCTGCCTCGACTTCAAAATTAGATGGGGTAGCATCTGCAGCTTTCAATTGTAAGGTCAATGTTCCAAGACTTGTTCCATTCTGTTTTATCTCTATGGTTATATCATCGTTTTTGACTTCAGTTGGGAAAGTCCCAGCAACAACAAGATGGTAAGCATCACCTATTTTAAAACCATTAGCAGGAATATTCAGACTACCAACAGCATCTACAGGTAATAAATCACTCTGTCCACTCGCTTGATTAATTACATTACCATCGCTAATACCAGAATACAAACCACCTACGGGAGTAAGTCCATTGATACTTGATACTTTTTCTATAACATTAGTATTCAAATCTAAAGTATTTAATATATTTATATCAGATGTGACTGCGGATGCTATACTGCTTACTTCTAATTGATTACAATTTGTTATGTCATATATCCCGCCCATTTCTATATTATCATCAAAAATTACAGCAACACCTGATGTCTTGGCTATTTCATTCGTTTGTAATATATTTACATTTTTAATATTTCTTGTAGTTTGTAAATCAAAATTACAGTTTACATCAATGTCGTTAGTTTTTCCATCTGTACTACTAAATGAAGTTGTTTTGATATCACCAGCACTTACTATATTATTATTAAATAAACTAACATCATCGTTAAATAATATAGCAGGTAAAGAATTGACACTAAATGAATCAACATTTATATTATCGACTTCTATAATATTATTATTTCGTAAAAATAAATCATTTTCAATTTCTATATTTGCTAATGATGGATTTTTAATTCTACCTACATTCAATCTAAATACATTATCAATAGTATTATTACTCATATCTAATGTATTATTCATTACAATATTATTTGCAGAATTAAAAGTTATACCTGATGTAGTTCCCGAATTAATTGTATTTGTTCTAATATTACCTGTTGTGCTGTCTGTTTTTACACTAATAACATCGAAAATATTATTACCACCCATCGATAAATTACCTGCCATTGGAACAGAACCGTCCTTCAAAATTATATCGGTATCTATAAATGAAGTCTCGGCAACTAACGATCCATCTGTAGCATCATATTTAGCTAATTTATTAAGTTGAACTGGTTCACCTCCTGAATATTCAATACCAGATGTACCAGCACCCGCAACCCAACTTACCTCTCCGTTTCCATTAGATGTTAATCTTTGAGATGGCAGTCCATGATCAGGTAAAGATGAGAGGTCAATAATATCTCCATTTTGAGCCTTAAATTTTAAATCTTCAACACTTCCTTGTAATTTTACATCTTCACATTCTATATTGTTTACAAATATATCATACTTTGGTTTTGTTTCTTCAAAAATTAAATGGTTGATACTCATTGTATTATATAGTATATATAGATATAATTTTTATAATTCATGTAATAATTAAATTAGAAAAGTTATAGTAATATAATAATAATTTTTGTTTTTTGTTTTTGTTTTTTTTATTGTATTTAATGGGAAGAAATGAAGGGAATTCCACTGACCCAGTCACCTTCACCTTCATTCGCATCAACATCTTTGTTAAACTCAAAGACAATTCGTTTGCCAACTGCATCAGTGCGAATTCTCCATACAGAAGAAAGGTAGAAATAACTCGCATCAAGATTAACTCGAACCTCGCCACTAATTTCACCTCCTGCTTTGTCAAATTTTTGTGTTTCGAGTTCTTCAAGATTTTCTTCGTGTGAAGCATGTTTGTCATCGTGTCCATTATGACGTCCTTCACTCGAAATATGTCTGCTGTTAGCAAGTTCTTTATCCTTAAATCTTTCTCCATCTACATAATTAATAGCACCTCTTAAACTATCAACAGCATCCTGAGCCGAAATATTTGCTTGATAAAGTTCATTCTCAGATGTGTAACCATTAGTCATACCTTCTTCAAATACCTCAACTCTTCCAGACATAGCAGAATCTTTTTCATTTACATCATCCTGAACTTTTTTTTCTTCTGCTCTCGCAGTGGTTGTTTCAGTCGTCAAAGCACCCGAAACAGTAGAGAGACCTACTGTTAGGTCGGTATGTCTTGAATCATCAGTATCCTCTTTGGCGTGGATACCCTGTAATTCCGCTTTTATTGCTGAAAAAGCAGTTCCAACAGAAATTTCAACTGGTGCGTCATATTCTCGATCTTCATTAAAATACTCATACGAATGAACCTGAGCATTTTTAACTCTTTGGTTGGTGTAATAAAGATTAAAAGGGTCTTCGGCAATCTGTTCAGTAGTTAAATCAGTAATTCTCTGTCCTATAGCGGTTTTATCTTCTTCGTTCGATTTTTTATCAGTTTCGTAAGTGGCTTTGTGAGTTGCGAGATTAGTAGCAATAGTGCTTTCAGCACCAGATGCTCTATCAACTTCTGCTTTCAACTGTGCATCTAATTTAGTATCAGCATCTTTCAAAGATACCGCAAGACTTAGGTAAGTAGTATTTGGGTCAGCCGTATAATTACCACCAGCAGATAAACCAGCTGCAGCCTCAACATAATTTATCTCAGTTCGTAGACTTCCAGTTTCCTCTTCACGTTTTTTTTCTTCTTCTTTCAAATAATAATCAAGCCAACTATCAGCTTCGTACAACGAAGAAGCAGACTGAATGTAATTTTTGGTAGGGTCGGTAGTATAAGAACCATTATCGTTAAGTCCAGCTCCGTCCTGGGTAGTGTCAAGTTCAGTTTGAAGATTTGCAGAAACAGATGATGATTCCAAAGAAGAAACACGAGCATCCAATTTACCCTCAGCTGTTCCAGCTCTAGAAGCTTCAGAAGAAATCTGTGAAGAAAGAGCGTTAATCTGTGCCACCAAACCATCAGAAACATCAGAATCTTTCAAATAATCTTCTAATTCCTTAAATGTATTAAGAGCCTCAGAAGCTCCATTGGTAAGTTCCGATTTAGCCTGTTCAACTTTATCATCTACGTATTTCTTCGTAATTGCATCGAACTCTGTAAAATCGGCTACAACTTTCTGGAGTTTTAATCCATAAAGTTCCATCGATCCTAATTGTCCATCATCGTCAAAGTTAAGAGAAGTCATATTGTTTGTATTATATATATATACAACATTTTATTTTCAGGATTGGTTCTTATATGTATATTATTTTTACAATACTTCAAAAGTAATATAAGAATGTTTTTGTAATTCAAAATTACCTGGGTCATTGTATTCTTTCTTAATATAAAACTTAATATCATCGCCTATATTAGCATCTACAACGAGGTGGTCTAATAGTTTATTGAGGACTTCATATTTATCGTATTGTCCATAATGTTCATTATACACTTGATCGTTATTTTTCATAACCTTGATTCTAAAAGGTAAATGGGAAGTCGCATCTTTATATTTGTAATAAAAACATATATGGATATGTACGAGTTGGTCTTCTTCAATAAACTGAAAAGAACCATTACGATGTAAAGGAATATTGATTTCCGTCCATTCATCATGTTTCCATTCTATTAGTATAGGATCTTTGTTTAAGAATATATCTTTTTGAGCTGCTGCTATACTATTACTCCATTCTAAAGATCCTTTACCATCTGATACAATAGATGTACCAGGTACTCCAACAGAACCAAGTGAATGAAAATTAATAGTATCTTGATTATTTAATTTTAAACTTAGTTTTTCTGTATTAGTATGATTTACATGTAAGTCATATTTAGGTTTGCATTCTTCAAAGATGAGATGGTTTATACTCATTGTGTTATTCTATATAATATACGAATATTTAATTTATAGATTGTTCAAAGACTTTTATTTTTTATGTTTACATACTATATATAATACAAAAACATGTCCATTAATCATTTGATAGATGTTGATACAAAACCCAAATATGATATATATGTTAATAATATAGACGCACAAGAAGATGTAAATTTAAATGGCTCTGTTAACAATGAAAAAAATAAAATTTTATCAGGTCTTACTTATGGGTCTGAAAAAATTATCCCACAAAGTGAAAATGTAGCAAATGTATCCAATGTTAGAGTTTATTGTGAAAGAAAAGGATTAGTTAAAAATTATGATAATATTATAGAATATATTGAATATAGAGGTAATTTTACTTTTGAAATTATTAATCAGAATTTATCATCATATACATTTTTATTAAATGTATCAGATGAAGGAGTGGAAAATGGATTGGATGCGTCATCTGTTGTATATGATGGTAGATTTTATTCAAGATTCCCTGTAAATACAAATACAACAATTACAAATTTGGATTTTTTTCTCGGTAATACTCCTATAGTTAATGGTGGTAGTTTAGAATTATACTATGCTAATTCCAGTAATTCTTTACCTAATGGAGAATGGACTGCAACATTTAGAGTATTAATACCAGTTAAAGCCCCATTGTAAATTTCTTTTTTAATTTGTGATTTCATTACCCCAATCAAGATACTCTACACAAAATTCAGTTATCAGTTGTGGTATATTTCCATATTGTGTATAAGGAATTCGCAATAGTGGATAATTATTTTCTTTACAAAAATCATCTTTAATCTTATCTCTTTTTTTAGTTCCTTCGAAATTCCAATTTGAAACAGGATAAAAATGTTGTTGTCCATCGTATTCAATAAATGCTTGTACTTCATCGTCTTTATAGAGTATAAAGTCCCATTCTAACCACGATTTATCTTTCACAATATAGGATTGTTGATGTTCAAATTCTATATTCATTTCTCGTAAACATTCTCTTACTTGAAATTCACCAGATGAAATATGTTCTTTACCAGTACATAGTTTACTATGTTTTGTTAAATCACAATTACTACCACCTGCATAATTACATTTATCACATTCAAAGTCTTTTATTTTAAGATGGACAGATTTAATATGTAATTGTAAATGACTTTTTGTACTACATTTATAATCACATTTATCACATTCAAAGTCTTTTATTTTAAGATGAACTTGTTTAATATGTTTTGTTAAATTACTACTAGTACTACATGTATAATCACATTTATCACATTTAAAGTCTTTTATTTTAAGATGGACAGATTTAATATGTCTTTGTAAATCACCATTAGAACTAGATTTAAATTCACAATTCTCATACTCACATATATTGTCTTTTATTTTAAGATGAACTCTTTTAATATGTGTTTGTAAATCTGATGATGAACTAGATTTAAATTCACAATTTTCATACTCACATATATGGTCTTTTATTTTAAGATGAACAACTTTAATATGCCTTTGTAAATCACTATTCGAACTAGATTTAAATTCACAATTCTCATACTCACATATATTGTCTTTTATTTTAAGATGTAGAGATTTAATATGGTATTGTAAAACAGATGATGAACTAGATTTAAATTCACAATTCTCATACTCACATATATGGTCTTTTATTTTATTATGAACTGCTTTAATATGTCTTTGTAAATCAGTATTATAACTAGATTTAAATTCACAATTCTCATACTCACATATATGGTCTTTTATTTTATTATGAACAGCTTTAATATGTTTTTGTAATATATGATTTTCACTACATTTATAATCACATTTATCACATTCAAAGTCTTTTATTTTATTATGAACAGCTTTAATATGCCTTTGTAATGTAAACCTATTAGACATTATCTTATTACATGTAGGGCATTTTATTTTTTGTTTCTCACGATATTTACTATTATATTCTATACATTTATTACAAAATTTTTTATATAATCCATCTCTTTTTAATGTATAATCTTTGAGTAATAAATTTACTTTACAACGATTACACTTTTTTCTTTCTTGATTGGTTTCCATTGTTATTTTATGTTATATATTGTTATTCTCTTATATATTTTTATAAACATTCTTTTTTGTATTATGTTTATAAAAGTATTATGACTTTATTTTTATTATTTTGTTTTTATTGT
>Ga0233414_10001052_pt1 | contig 10926 bp, 13 predicted proteins | sample Na_anoxic_10_MG_FD_189020 | JGI IMG/M metagenome (GOLD analysis project Ga0233414, IMG submission 189020) | Seawater microbial communities from Saanich Inlet, British Columbia, Canada - Na_anoxic_10_MG | ecosystem: Environmental > Aquatic > Marine > Inlet | place: Canada: British Columbia...
AAAGCTTCCTGCAGCAGATGCAAAAAGATATGGGTCCTAGAGGAAGGCTTGCAGGTAGGGCCGGGTTATGGAAAGAAACTGTGCTTCGTATCCTCTCTTTTTTGGGACTTAAAGACAGTTCGTCAGCCAATGTATTGCATACCAATAAGCATTACCCAATAGAGAAATTATTCAACAAAAAGATCGTTTTGGAATTCGGTGGTGTGAAAAACAAAGCGGATAGAAAATTCATCATCCATTGCTTACTGAACTGGATATCTCTCTATAATGATCATCGTGGTATTGCATCTGAAGAGCTAAAGCAAGTCATAATATTTGAAGAGTTCCACAATTTATGTCTCAAATCCAAGGAAGATAACATGGTATCCAGCCTGTTTCGGGAGTGCCGGAAATATGGTTTGGGTTTAATAGCAATTGACCAGACTCCTTCAGAGATTCCTAATGCAATCTTCGCCAACTGTAATGTTAAGATAAGCTTTGCATTAGGAACTAACCAGGACATCTCTGCAATGGCTAAGGCCATGAATTTGCAATTTGATGAGCGTGATTTCCTGGGCATGCTTGAGACTGGCCAGGCTATCATAAACATCAAACAGAACTTCACGCATTCGTTTGGGCTGCGTATACCATATGTCAAAAGCAAGGCAAATATGACTGATTTAGAGCTGCAAGAGGCAATGCGGACTGTTTCACGTGACTCGCACGTAATTTGCTCTTCAAACAAGAATCAAGGCTCTCCTTTACATCCCTCAAGTAGTCATATACTCCCCCCCACTATATCAAACCAACCGGATCAACCGCTTCAGCCAATGGAAAGGATTATCATCCAGGACATACTTAATCATCCCTATGATGGTTCAGAGAAACGTCGTGAGAGGCTTAATCTTCAGCCTAAAGAGATAAAAACCTTAACAGACAGCATGATCAGTAAAGGCCTGGTCATGCCTGTAATTATAGACAATATGAAGCTCTTTGAATTGCTTGACTATGGCAGGAAAAAAGCTGAACAGACAGGCTTATACATGAAGAAAAGGCGAGTTAGAGGCAGTCTTGCACATTCCTATATAGTAATAAAAGTGAGGGATCACCTCAATACAATAGGTCTTCATCCTGAAATTGAGAAGGATGATATTGATGTAGTTGTCAGTGAACCTGAATTGATCCTGGCAGCAGAGATAGAGACCGGCAAAGCGCAGCCGTACCGCAGCATAAAGAAATTATTGCAGACTCAGTTTAAACATAAATGGCTTGTTGCGACAAGCAAGGAAACTGAACAGATGCTCACCCGCATAATATCATCAATGCCTGACATCAAAGTCCTTTATTATAAAGATTTACTCAAAGTCACCAATCAAGACCTTAATAGTTAAGCAAATGACTTAACAAATAAGGCAATCCCAACAAAACTAAATAGCAGACGATTACATTTTACAGAGATGCGTGTCTGCACCCAATTAATACAATAACCATCCTCACAGACGAGGATGGTTTTTTTAATGATCCTGTTAGTCAGCACACTTAATTTCTCAAACCTTTAGCCAAATAAATATAGAAAGGAGGTGATTTCATGGATGCAATTATTCAGCAAAAAGTTTGTAAGATTTTGAAGGAGTCTTTGCTTGCCAAACGTGTAAGAGCTGGCCTTATTTTGTCCGCTCTTGCGATTGACACAGACGAGCAAAAGGAAAGGTTCAACCTCATCCTGGACTCATTCATTGATGAGATCCAAAACAAAAACAATTCAAGGAAAGGAGATTATCATGGGAACAACATATTTGAATTTAATATCAAGGAAGCATCAGAAGAAGCTCAAAGCAGTAGCTCGGAACAAAAACGTTACAATCGAGACAGCTTTAAGGAACATAGTGAACCACATCGAAACACAGAATTTGCAGATGAAGGAATATTTTAAGAACTGTGTCACGGCAAGGCAAGTTGAGCAAGTTATAGACATGCTGCGCATATGATCACTAATAATACTAAACCAAAGAAAAGGCCCTATTGTCAAAGGGCTTTTTTTGTTTCTGAAAGGAGGACTTATGGCTTACACGCCGGAACTTAGCCAGGAATATTCTGCAACATTAAGGCGTTTAGCATGGGCCTTGGATATGCCTATGACCAAAACCATTAATGCAGTAATTGATCATTGTGCACAGACTGTAGAAAACGTAAGGATTTGTAAAGAATGCAAAGATCAGACTGCCTGCAAGACCTGTGTATTTCATAACAAGAAAGGAGGTGAAGCTCATGAAGTGTAAAGTATTGGTTGAGATAAGCGGTGGCGTTGCATACGTCACAAGCGATAGCAAAGACGTCCATATTGCAGTGATTGACTATGATGTAGATGGCTGCCCTGTTACTTCATCAGTCAGAAACAAGGATACAGGATGCAACGAAAGAGCTGCAATCAGCCAGATAGACAATATTGATCCTGAATATGTAGAGCATATGTTCAGGCAGATCTAAAGCAAGAACAATCTAATTTACCCAAAAGGGCCCTCTATATAAGGGCTCTTTTTTTTATTTCTGAAAGGAGGAGATATGGCAAGATTAGAATCAAGAATTAAGATGCTCTACTACCCCACTCCATTAACAACGGTAGAGCGGATAAAGACGTTTATTGACTTCCCAGATTACAAATTTACCATCCTCGATCCATGTGCTGGTGAAGGATTAGCCTTACAGAAGTTGTGTGAAGACACAAAAACAACAACATATGGAATTGAGCTTGATGAACATAGAGCAAAAGAAGCTAAAAAAAGGCTTAAAAATGTTCTACACTGCGGGATTGAGGAGACTAAAATCAGCAACAATATATTCTCATGCCTGTTTTTGAACCCGCCTTATGACTTTGAGACGCAAACTAAAGAGGAGGTCAACAACTCAGAGAGAAAGGAGAAGATATTCCTCAAAAATACCATAAGGTATCTCCAATCTGAAGGTTTGCTTATCTACCTTATCCAGCAAAACCAACTTACCAAACAAATAGCAAAAATCCTCTCCTACAGATTTGAACAATTCCAAGCTTATCGATTTCAGGACAAAGAATATAAGGCGTTCAAACAGATTGTTATCTTTGCAGTAAAAAAGGAAGTGAATAACCTCAACGAAGAAGCTTACCGAAAACTGTGCCGGATTCCATACATTGAGTTAGAAGAAATTCCATCCAAAGACATGCCTGCCTATAAACTACCAAGAAGAAAACCCATTTCACTATTCAGATCTATAAAGATTGACCCTGTAGTCTTAGAAAAGGAAGTTAAAATATCTCCTTTGTGGAATAGGTTTAAAGAGATGACAAGAATTGATGAAAGCAGGATGGAACGACCTCCGCTTCCCCTCCATACTGGACACATCAGCTTGCTTTTAGCAAACGGAATGCTTGACGGTGTTGTGGGAAAAGGAGAGGAGAAACATATTGTTAGAGGTAAGGTTGAGAAGATTGTAACAAAGTATGAGGAGAAGCAGGACAAATATGTAGAAGAAAGGCAGTTAGAGAGCTTTAGAGTCTCAATCAAAATTCTAAAACGAGATGGTGAGATTATAACCCTCATGTAAGAGGATAAGATATGACTGACAGACAAAAAAAACCTACCAAAAGGAGGTGCTATGGATAAATTAAGGTATGTAGATGATCTGAATGGATTAAGTGTTGAGGCATACACCGATGCCTATTGCTATGATGAGCATAACACAATCTATTTGTTATCAGTATGTGGTCAGGATAGTGCAGTTAAAGCAATAACCTCAGCACTGGTAGCTTCAAAAACCGTGGAGATAATCAATGATAATCAAGCAGTTGATGTAGATACCGGCTACAATAACAAATACAAAATCTTAACTACAAAACTGGAGTGTGGACATCTCCACCAGCTTTTACTCATTGAAACCTTCTTCAATAATGAATCTAAGGAGAAGCTCATTTTTGTTGATGAAGGAATTAACGTAACAGAGACTGTCTACAATCAGATTAACAAAACCTTTCCAGTCCCTTTAATTCCAAGCTGGTCTGAATGGCTTTATTACAAAATAAAAGACGCTGAGGCAATTGAGAGATTGGAAGGAAATATCAGGATTATTAAACTGAATTTGACAGAGAAAAGATTAGATAAACTGATTTCTGAAGGTGTTAAGTCAGGAGAGATTGGTTTTAGCGAAGGAGGTGATGTTAGTAATGCTTAGCGAAGTTAAATCAGTAAGTGACTATCTGAAAGCCTATGGAAGCACATTGGCGGAGAAGATTAAGAAAGAAGCGAAACCGCTTTTTAATCCTGGTGATGATTGGGATAAGAAGATGAGCACCATGATAAGGCAACCATTTCCTGCTCAGGGCGATGCTATTATGGCTGTATGTGAATTATTAAAAGAGAAGAAATCAGCCTTAATTTGCGGAGAAATGGGAGTTGGAAAGTCAATTTTAGGATTGACTGTGCCATATGTTTACCAAAATGGAGGAAGACCATGCAGGTCTTTAATAATGTGCCCTGGCCACCTGGTTAAGAAATGGAAAAAAGAAGTGGAAACGACAATTCCTGATGCAAAGGCCATGATTGTAAGGAAACTTGAAGATGTGATGAGACTTAAACTGCAAAAACCTGAAAACTATGAGTTTGTGATTGTAAGCAAAGACAAGGCAAAACTCAGCTATAGATGGATACCTGCCGTAACCAAAAACAACAGTGGTTACAGGTGCCCTCAATGTCATGCCCTCATTACAAATAATGATGGTATCCCAGTGGACTATGCCTACTTTAAGAAGGCAAAACGATTCTGTTCACACTGTAGAAGTGCACTCTGGCAGGCAGACAACAAAAAGCTGAGGAGATTTGCAATTTCAGAATATATCAAAAGATATCTGAATGGTTACTTTGACTTTTTTATTGCAGACGAGGTTCACGAGCTAAAAGGAGGCTCTACTGCACAGGGGAACTCATTTGGATCACTCTCTTCTGCCGCAAAGAAGACAATTGCCTTAACTGGAACACTGGTTGGCGGTTATTCCAGCAATTTCCATTACACCAACTTCAGACTTAACCCAAAAAGAATGAAAGATGAAGATATAAGTTATCATCAACTCTCAAGATGGGTTTCTCGGTATGGTGTACTGGAGAAGATAACCAGACATTATGAAGATGAGGATAATCGGTGCAGCAGAGGAAAGAAAGGTAAAACAGTGGTAAGAGAGAAACCAGGCTTAAGCCCTGCGGTATTTTCAAGGCATTTGCTGAGCAATAGTGTTTTCTTAAGGCTTGAGGACATCTCAGTGAACCTGCCGCCACTCACAGAAGAGGTGATTCAGATAAACATGGATGAGGAACTGGAGGATGCCTATAGAGAGCTTGAGAATACCCTTGCATCTGCTATGAGGTCTGAACTGCAAAGAGGCTCAAAAAAGCTCCTCAGTGTCTATCTCATCAACCTGCTTGCATACCCTGACTCCCCTTTTGATTGTAAGCCGATAATGAAAAAAGTGGGTGAGAAAGAATCGCTCATAACAATTCCAGCAAACCTTCCAAAAACAAAAATCTACAATAAAGAAAGGCAGTTAATAGAACTGGCAAAAGAGGAGAAATCTCAGAACAGAAAGATATTTGTTTACTGCCAATACACGGGAACAAGGGATATGACTGGAAGATTGAAAGGGCTATTAGCTAATGAAGGATTAAAAGTTGAGGTGCTTAAATCAACAGTTGCTCCTGAAAAGAGAGAGGAATGGATGGCAGAAAAGGTTAAAGAAAGTGTTGATGTGATTATTGCTAACCCAAAGCTTGTGGAAACAGGGCTTGACCTCTATGACTTCCCAACGCTTATCTTTTTTCAAAGCGGGTATTCAATATTTACCTTAAGGCAGGCGTCTCGAAGAAGCTGGAGGATTGGTCAGAAAAAGCCAGTCAAAGTCTACTATCTGTTTTATGAGAATACTATGCAGGAGAAAGCATTGCAGCTAATGGGAAGCAAGCTTGAAGCCTCGCTTGCCATAGAAGGAAAATTCACAGAAGAAGGTCTGGTTGCTATGACATCAGGAGAAGACATGACTACAGCCTTAGCCAAAGCTCTTGTTGATGGTTTAGAGACAGAAGGTATTGAACAGATATGGAAAAAGATTAATAAAAAGAATCAAAGAGCCACCCCCTTTACTAAAGAAGGGATAAAAAGTGAGGTTAAAGCTGAGCCAGGGAAGACCGAAGACGACCCAAACAGAATGGTTATTATTGAGTTTACCAAGTTCATAAGTAGAAATAAAAGGCAGGTTGAAAGGGTTGAAGTAAAAGCCTCAGATCTAAAGAAAATATTAAAAGAAAAAGGGCAAAGTGCCCAAATCCTGCTGTTTTAACTAAAAGATGAATTCTTAATCAACCACAAGGAGAGGTTCTTCATGACCTCTCCTTATGGTATGGAGGTGATAACAATGGCAATAGAAGTAAGAGAATTCAAAGATGGTAGATACCTTATCTGGGACGGATTTAACTGTCAGGCATTAAACTGGGAGTATTTATGCTTAAGAGATGATGATGTAAAAGCATACATCAAGGAAAACCCATTTCCCAAAGACAGAGAATACTCAGAAGAAGATCTGCTGGGCGATATACACGCAACCGGCAGTATTACCCTGTACTGTGAGAGAGAAGAAACCGCAGATTATGTTGCAGAGATGATTTACAAACTGCTTTAAAAGACAAAAATATTGTTAAGAACCTGAAAGAGGGGTGTGTTTTTTTTCACACTCCTCTTTTTTTGTTTCTTAAAAAGGAGGTTTTTATGACCAAACAACAAAAAGAGCAATATAGGGAAACATCTGAGCTGCGACACATAATTTTCCAATTAAAAGGAATGAAATTCAGACTTGACTGCGGACATCACGTTACTTTTGGCCACAACCTGTCAAACGACATAACAATTCGGCAGGATTCAGGCCGAATTGTATGCAGTCTCTGCGGTTATGAAGGCTACTAACAATAAATCTTTAATTTAAATCAAAGGAGGTTATTTATGGACACTTTAGCAATTCAAACAAAAGAAGAACAGAAAGCTTTGCCGGTTTATTTTCCAAAAACCCTTCCCGAAAACAAGGATGCGGCCATTAATCAGGCTATCAAAGAGCATGAGACTGACACTGCTGAGGATTGGGAGCTTAAAGATCTAGCCACGTGGTTATACCACTGGTACGAGCTTTTCAATCAGGATTTTTTCAAGGACCAGCCTGTGCCTATGCCGGTTTTGAGCTTTGAGAAAGTCAGAGTAAACACGTTAGGATCATATACTTTAGGGCGTAATTCACTAGGGTTGAAAGAAAATATTAACATTAATCACACGTACCTTAATATGCCTAAGTGGAGGCTGCTCAGTGTTCTCTTACATGAGCTATGCCATGCTTTTGAATGGAAATATTTTCCTAAGGAGCAAAGGACCTGTTCCTGGTATCACAAGCGAGATTTCAGATTGACGATGGCAGAATTCGGTCTGCTCTGCAATGAAAAAGGCATCCATGAAGGGATTATCAAAGATGGTAAATTTTATACTTACCTCAAAGCGCATGGAATTAGTTTTGCTGAAATCCCTGACTTTGATTATCAGGGTAAAGATGGCAAATCAATTATCCCTATTGATCCGCCACCAAAGAAGAAGGGTAAATCAAAGCTCAAGAAATGGACGTGCGAGTGTACCAATATCAGAGCTGCTGTAGAAGTTGATGCAACCTGCAACAAGTGCGGGGAAAAATTTGAATTACAAACATAAGGAGGTGTTTCTAATGAAGCATATACAGATAGTTCGACTAATGCAGGTAAAAGAAAAATCCCTGTCCTATGAGACAAAGATCATCTCTAACTGTAAGACCGCTGCAGAAATAGCACACAAGTTCCTGGAAGGAGTAGATAGAGAGTATTTTGGCGTCATCTGTCTCAATGCAAAAAACAAAATCAATTCAATCAACACAGTCTCAATAGGTGCAGTGGACAAGTGCATGATAACGCAAAGGGAAAGCTACAAAACTGCAATCCTTTCAAACAGCGTGTCTGTCATTTTCTTCCACAACCATCCAAGCGGAGATCCGGAGCCAAGCAGGCACGACATCGAATTGACCAAGGCCTTGATCCAGGGAGGGAAAATACTCGGTGTCACCGTGCATGACCACATCATCATTGGCGATTGCGAGAGCAGATTTGTAAGCCTTAAAGAAACAAATCCTGAACTGTTTTGATTTAAATACAACAATACGGAGGTGTTATTATGGAACAAAAAAATACAATGCATGAAGTTTTCGGTGAAGTGATTTATTCGTACACTAGAGCGCAGGCCATTGAAGATGGTGTGCTTATTGATGTAACACGTATGGCACAGGAGGCAGGTTTTAAATTCCCTGTAGCGGTAACTGCTTCAGTCTGGCATGAATATATCATACCAAATGATGAGCTGGTAAGTCTGGGGCAGTCATACGAAGGCAGGTTATGGGATGTGATCTTTATGTTGAAGCACTATGCTGCCAGGAAGCAGGGTGATATCGTCAATTACAAGCTGTATTTTGTGATGATGCATAATGGTAAGCCTGTTGAAGAAGTGGTTGAATTAAAGGCTGTCTGCGGCCCTGGTGATGACGCAGAGCCTGTCATAACCATAATGAAACCAGAGGAGGATTAAAAAAAGAAGGGGAGCGTGTGTTGCTTGGAGAATATAGTGTGTGCTCCAGTGAACCACGCTTCCCCACTTAAAGGAATATGAACATTTTTATAAGCTTTTTGTATCTGCAAACTACATAACACACTTATCTTATCGAAAGATTTTTATAATCGATGGGTAACAAATATCTACAAAAGAGAAATGAATGAGTATTCAATCCAAAAATTGCATCAGGTGAACAAAAATAATAATTGTTATAGAAAGGAGCTTTTTAATTGATCCTCCCCCTACACAAACAGACATATGGAAAGATAAATCCTATAGGGAGTTGAGTTTAAACTCAAGTAAGTAATTGAAAAATAAGCACTTTTTCTCTTGACATTTCTCATTTGTGTATTATCCTTAAAGTATATAATGTCTTCTCTAATCTTTAACAAAAGGAGGTTTGTCATGAGAAAAGTATGGTTCATTATTTTGGTATTGGTTGTTGCTGGCTGTGCAGGCACGCAGCAGGAAGTATTCAAGGCAGAGGTCATTGAGACTTCTGAAGATTCAAAAAAACCTGGGTGGGTGTTTGAGACGTTCCGTGAGTTGAAGAAAGGCAGAGGGTTTGAGTTCTCTGGCGGCGTTACTGATGTTTCTGATTATGCTCTTGGTGTATCTGAGGCCAGGGCTGAGGCTATCAAGGTAGGAATTATATCAATACAGTTGAAGGTGAGGAGTGAATTCACAAAGTTTGCAGAGGGGGCCAACATGGCTCCTGACTTAATAGGTAAGTTTGTTGAAGACGGCGTGGCATACATTGCTGATAGTTTTTATGTATCAGGTATCCAGCAGAGAGAACTTTTCTATGAGAAGGAGAAATACAATACTGAATACAAACCTCATTATAACATATGGGCTTTGTGTTATATTTCCGGTGCTGATTACCTGAAGGCTAAGATTGATGCAGCACAGCGTTTGGTCAACAAGTATCAGAAGGAAAAGAACAAAGAGGCTAAAAAGAAAGCTGAGGAATTACTTGATAGGTTGAGAAGCGAGGAAGCGTGATGGAAGGTGTGATTATTACAATAGTTGGCGGAATTTTGCTCAGGTTAATCTTTCCTGAGCCTTTGGTTTTATTGAAGTCAGGTGAGCCTGAGTTTCTGCGTAATATTCCTCCTGTGCATTACGTCGGTATCAGTCGTGAGCATCATAGTCTTACCGAAGCAAAAGAAGAGGCTGTTCTTGATGCTATAAAGCAAATCTTTCTCAAGATTGGTTCTGAGTACAGGTTAGATTTTAATAAGACAATGTTATCCATTAACAAAAGGCCGCAGATAAAAGTTCTGGATAATTTCAATATCGGTGCAGGAGGAGTCATTACTGATATTGAAGTCAGGAAGGTTTGTGTAAAAAAGAGGAAGCACAGATATGTGGTATACGTTCTAGTCTTTTTCCCTGAGTCAAGGGTTAAGCAAGCACGGGTAATGATACAAAAAGAAAGTGAGAAGCGTATGGCGCAATTTCAGTCATTTATTGATAACGGCAAGCAAGCCCAGGTGGCAGGTCAGCTTGAAGAGGCATTACGGCAATACAGGTTTGCACTCGATCTGACAGATGATCTATTCACTGGCAAAAGGTCATATAAGATGCTCACAGAAAGTCATATCAATGATGTTGTTGAATTGATCAGGTTGAGAGAACAACGATTAAGAGAGTTGCGGTCACGCAAGCCTAAGCTCAGGGTATCGCCGTTATCTGTCACTGATAATTGTTTCGCATTCGAGGTAGCTGAGTTGAATGGTGTAGGTGTAGAGTTTGATAAGTATGAGGTCTATATCAATGCCAGGTATCGTAATGCTAAGTTCATCAATTATTACATAGCAAAGGTTGACAGGCAGAAGAAAGCCTCAAGAACTTTTGACTTTATCAAGCCTGTCAAAGTCGATGGTAATACATCACGCATTGTCATGATACCTTTGAACCGGTGGGTAAAAGAGAAGATGGATGATTTCACGTCCATTGTTTTAGGCAGTCAAATTGATTATCAAGTTGTGCTTCATTCGGGTGCTTTATCATTGGCTGTCAGATAATCTGTGGGGTGTCTAAACGTGAGAATTTTAGCTCAACACTTGGCTGAGGAATATACTATTCTTGTCCCTGCCTTTAACTATATTGAGAGATTTAGTGGCGTGGTTAGAGGGAGATTGGATTAATAAAACGAGTTTGAACTACATAACGAAGTGTGAGGTATTTTTTAGGTCCTTTATTCTGAACCCTTATGGTAGTAGTGTTGATTTTCAGTGAGCAGATGGGAGACACAAGATG
>Ga0233414_10001055_pt1 | contig 10914 bp, 6 predicted proteins | sample Na_anoxic_10_MG_FD_189020 | JGI IMG/M metagenome (GOLD analysis project Ga0233414, IMG submission 189020) | Seawater microbial communities from Saanich Inlet, British Columbia, Canada - Na_anoxic_10_MG | ecosystem: Environmental > Aquatic > Marine > Inlet | place: Canada: British Columbia...
TATTGTACCAGTTAGTCCTTCTTATCGAGGTATTGACGTGTGTAGTCAATATACATTAGTATTTCTGAAACAACCTATTGGTGCAGAATTACCAGCTGGTACTGCAATTGCATGGAACGGTTCAGGCACAGCCGCAATCGGTGGTACATTTGGAGCAGCAACTTCGGGTACTAATTGTATTCCAACAAGTGTGTCAGCTCCACCATCACCAGCAGGTGTACTTGCAAATCCTGGACAATATTTCGTAGCGATAAATGCACCAACAGGCGCTACTTGTATTGTTTTACAAGGATCAAGAGATCCCCAGAAACCGACGCTGGTTCCATTTACATCTTCATTGTTGAATATGCTCGGAGGGCCAAAAGCACCAGCAACACCTGGCCCTGCTGGTCCATTCAGTACCGATGCCCCATACAACGGAGCTGGATCTGTTAGTTTGCCTCCATGGGCATCCGAAACTAGTTTAAGTTATTGGAGAGATCCTGGTAAATGGACAGATCTTACACCAGATCCAGAATATCCACTTAATACTGCTAGTTTGTTGGGTGCTCAAACTATTATAGCTCGAGGTAAAGTACCTGTTGAACAATCTAATAACTTGGTTCCATATATTCCAGAAAGTTCTATTTCTGTGCCTGGGAATTGCCCCGCCACGGTAAGAGAGAATGGCGTCATTGAGCTTCAAATTATCGATGGGGGTGATAGTTATTCTATAACAGATCCTACAATGCCTATTATGGCATTAATAGCAGTTCCAACTGGAAATACTCCATGGGATCCATCATCGCCATCTCCTTGGCCTAGTATGCAACCATATCCTGAAAATTTTACCGACGCCGATGGTAATACGGTATACACATTCTTAAACATTTGCTTTGTGAACGTCAAATCTGTTGGCGCTGGTGGTGAAATCTTAGAATTAGAAATTAATTCACCAGGTGATGATTATCCACCAGGTACTACTGTTTATATTGTAGATGGAACCGGGGCAAATGTATCCACGTATGATGCACAGGCTGCTCCTTCAGCGCAATGGACTCCCGGTCCAGGTCGCGGAGCCAGAGCCAGGATCGTATCTTCCGGGCAATTTATAGGAATAACAGGGGGAGAACAGTTTCCATTAAATGGTGTTCCCAGAACTGGAGATCTCTTATACATGGTAACCTATGGGTGGGGTATGGATGATAGTGAAAAAACATTGTACAACAGCTCTCCAGATGTCGGTGTGTTTCTACCAAATTATTCAGGAGTTCTGGGTAATCAATTTTTACTAGAAACATCCGATATACCTAGAAAACTTCAAGATTGCTTGGACGAAGAATCTACATATCCAGAAACGGGTACCAGAACGGTATTACACTCCATGAGAAGTATTAATAATCAAGTGCTTATACGACCAAGTGTTACTAATTGGACATCAACTCCAGTAGCAAATTCTCCACCAAATCTCCCACCAGTAACGGACAGTTATCAGACACTCCAATATGCCGCTCCTGGTGCTTATTTAGGAGGTAATACGGCTTTTGAGTTAAATAATGGTCTGAGACCCTTTGGGGAAGCAAAAAATTCCGTCTTATGGATCGCTATTGAAAACGGTTTTAATTTATCCAGTTTTAAAGGTAATTACGCATTTTCACGGGATGGATTTGTAAATGGAAACTACACTTTCGCAGGAACTCCGGGTTTACTACAACAAGATTTGGGTAAAGTGAGCCCTTCACCATTAATACCCCGTGGAATTCCCAGCAAAGCTCAAGGAACTATGCAATGGTCTGATGCAAGAGATGCACCTATGGGTCAACTCCCACCACCCCCGGTGCCTGGTGGTTTTATCCAAGGAGGACTGCAACTATCTAACTCTATTACTGGCAACTGGATTCAGCTTCTAACTTTCGATAGAGATAACGAACAACCTCTGAACTACACAGGTAGCACTGTATCTCAGAATCAAACAGTTTGTTACGAAGTAGAATTAATTTCATTGATTCTACCAAATCTCCCATTAGATAACACCATAGGAGGTCTCATTGCTTTCTATCCTTATCTATATGTAGAACTCTCAAATAAAACAGCACCATCAGCAGGTACGAAAGGTATTTTGTACTCTAATAACCCAAATGCTAATAGAGCTCTATTCAGAGTAGCAGTGGATGATACACCAACACCTGTTATTTCCAAATTTATCAAGGTTGATGGTGATGGTGCAGTCCAAACCATTAAATTCAAACCAAATGATAATTTGTATCTTCGAGTATTTCTCCAAAACGGAACACTATTCAAAACTCAAGATAATGACACATCACCACCATCGCCACCGGATCCTTTTGTGCAAATTTCAGCAGAGTTTTCGATCAAGAGATTAACGTAATTAAGATTTATAAATTCTTTTAGAAATTATAAATGTCAAAGAGATACATAGAAATTGCATCTGGATATAGAAATAGAAATAATTGGCCTTGTCCGGCTCAATTCGTAGTGCCAATAGATTGTCGCAATAGAACAGAAGAGCCATTAGAAGCTCATGATCCATTGGTAGATAGTTATCCATCATACGCATGGTATCAAGTACCGTATGTTGCTCCTAAATGGTCAGAACCATCGCCAACTATTACAACACCGAGACCTCGTAAAATAAATGGGATTTACTATACTTCATTGTGGCCTTTATCCCCAACCCTTGATCAAAAAATATCAACCACCTCATCTAAAAATTCTGGGTGGTTAACAGCTATGCATTTTTCGGGTGGTACATATGATAAACCAATATTGAATGGTGTTGTATCTTCTCCGCAGAATATTTGGCAATCAACTGGCGGTTCCGGTACTAATCTTGTTTACAATCCATATTACACACCTCAAAAAGATTATTTTGCGGGTGCTTTATTGATTAGATTTACTTCAGATCCATCTTGTGCTTTGAATTCTTGGAATAAAAGTCAGTTAGTAACTATCAACGGGCTTTTTGCGCCCAATCCAGTGCCATCGATTGGAGATGTATTACAACAAGGAGGCGCAAGTGGTACCATCATATGTATTAATTCCCCCACTAGTTTCATTGTGACGTTAACGACTACAACCACACCCACATTTGACCCAGCCAATGGTAATATAACTAATACAACGACTACTTCTGTCGCTGCCCCTGATCCCACGATGAGTACAGATACCACAGACGCTTATGATTACTCCGGGACGGTAGAAACAAGTGTAATAACTTCTTATAATGGTCTTACAGGTACTGTAACGTTATCTTCACCTTTTAGTGAAGACTTTGATCCAAATAATGATTATTATCTCATAGATTTCAACACTGATCCAAATAATGATTGGTCAGATTATGTTTCCGGTGGTCCCAGAATCTTCGTACCGGGTGGTAGTAGTGCCCCCCAAGCTTATGAAGGTTTATATTTCCAGAATTATACATTGTCAAGTGATGTTAATAATTTAGATGTAGGATCAAGAGTTATTAAATACGATTTTGTACGTAAAATAGCATATTTAGATGAACAATTACCATTAAAAACAGACCCGGGTGGGTTAGTAATACCCCCTAATCATGGATTATATGGGAGTAATACTTTCACCATCAGAAAAAATCCACCAATTTCGAGTAAGTCATTCGATAGAATTTCTATTTGTAATGATTCTATTTTAGAATTGAATGTATCGAGAGGGGGTTCCAATTACCAAGTCGGGGAAATTATATCGTCAGTGGCGAATATAACATACTACGATTCACCCACTTCGCCCGTACTTTTTCCAATAAATTATTCATTTCAATCAAAACGTGGTTCCAATCTGAGAGCTGAAATAACTAATGTAGATGTAAATGGTGCTATTCTAAAACTCAAAATTTTACAACAAGGTTTTGGTTTTGTCCGTACTGAAAAATATGAGATTTTACCTTCCACAACTATGGGTAGCAACGGCACCGGTGCTATACTGATAGCATTGAACACTTTTCAATCCATAGAAGTTTATCGAAATAATAATTCAGAATTTGCCCCTAATTTGCAAAAAGGGAATTTTGTATATCTTCCTAATTACGGTAAGATTGGAATAGACGGACTACTAGTAAATAATAGTTCAGTGGCACCCACTATTCCCAGATATCTATTCCCCCCTAATAGTGCAACCCAAAATTTTAATATCTCCGCTAATATTTTAGACATTAGACAGAGCGGTTATCCACCAAGAGTGACTGGTTGTGATATTCATGGTAACGTTAAAGTCCCAGAGACTGGTATATATCAGGTGGTTAATTCTTTTCAAAAAGATTTTACATTTGGAAATTGGTATGTTACTAATATTCCACAACCACAACCTATCTCGCCTAAGAATCCAATAACAGTATTTTATTTAAAATGTCCGATTGACATTAACAACGGTGGGTTAGATGATCTGGGACAAGAAGCTTACGTTCCAAATCAGGATCCAACAATACCCGGATATAGTTTTAGCAATGGTTATCTACAAAACCAACAAATAGAATATTTACAATATAGTGGTGATAATTTGCATCCATTAAACTTTACGGGAACCAGAGTTTCTCAAAGCCAAGCAGTGTGTTACAAAATCAAGTTAATCTCTATCACATTACCCAATTTACCTCTAGATAATCAAATAGGAGGTTTGATATCATTTTATCCATATCTATACATAGAACTGAGTAATGTCAATTCTCCAATGAGGGGAAATAAAGGAATTATTTATTCTAATAACCCCAACGCTAATAGAGCTCTTTTCAAAGTTAATGTTAGTGATACTAATACACCTATCAGATCTAGATTTATCAAATTACGAGCTGGTGGGTCGGTTCAGACTGTTAAATTCACACCAAACGATGATTTATATTTAAGAGTTTATTTGAAGGATGGAACTCTATTCGAGACTCAGCAAAAAGACACGGCTCCACCTTTGCCACCAGATTTCTTTGTACAAATTTCTGCACAATTTGAAATAGACAGGGTTGATTATCCGTACGGCAAGACATCATCTCTTCATTTACGTGGTTAATCATTTACAACTATTAGTTATAAATGATGTCAAAAGAATACTTTTCCATCTTTAATTTCTATAGATTTATTAAACATATTATCTGGTATTTTTTCTAAATGACTAACTACAAATATTATTTTGTTTTGACATTCAGGCATTTCGAGTATATTTGTGAGAACTTTATAGGCTATGAATGGATCTAAACTTTTCTCTGGTTCGTCTAAAATAAGAACTCGTTTATTGAAATGTATTAGGGGGTATAATACTAGTAGAGCCATTATTACTCTGCATTTTTCACCGGAAGAAATTTTTCCATGAAAAGATTCTTTTACATCAAACCTATCACTCCAATATTTGATACAACATGTTTCTAAACATTTGAAGGCTAATTTTTGATCAAATACATCATTCTTTTTTGGAGTGCATAAAGTCTCTATACTAGCCCTCGAAAAATTGATTCTGTGTAATTCTTCGCATAATTCTATATATTCATCGATGTAATTACTCGGGAGATGTTTATCTATTATAACCCCAGGAATCAAACCTTGAATAGCATGCAAAGTTGTAGTTTTACCAGCACCTGAAGGACCTGTCATTAATATCCTATCTCCAAATTGTATTTCAAAAGATTTGGATTGAACATTAGATATTTTTAATTGATCTAATTGAATATCAATAAATTTTATTACTACTTTACTCGGTATTTGTAGTTGTTTTGGCAAAGGATTGTAATCAACATCTTTAAACAGTTCTAAATATTCGTTATATGAATCTTCTCCTCGTTGTAATGAATGTGAAAATCTAAGCACCCAATTAATTGCTCTAGAAACTTTGTGAAATATTGTCATAAGCAATACAGTTTGTACGTGGGATTTAGAATCATGCATCCAAATAAGTATCAACAAATTGCTAAAATTAATGTAATCGATAGATTTTGCCATATGGTTCCAACCTCTATCGGATTTTTTAGATAAAGTTACATGTTCTAACATCACTTCTTCAATGTCTGATACCTTGGTGTGCCCAAAATTAAGCATTCTTATTCGTTGATTTATCATCATCCTTACATTTAATAATTTTTTGTGAATGTTTTTGTGAATGATCCTAAAATCTTCTTCAGCTTTTCTAAAAATTAGACAATAAATGGATGTACTAGTCAAACTCATTAATACCAGTGTGGTGTAACTTTGAGAAATACAAAATAACATAAATATGGTTTCCAACAATACTATAAATTCATGCAAACCCCAATCTATTATTAAGACTAATGCGTCGGCTGTGCTATTTAATTTTTCTCGGTGTTCATAAGTGCTGATACGATTTTTATCTATCAAAGATAACTTTTCGTATTGTTTCCACCTATCGAGAACAAATTTAGTCTTAATTTTTTTCTTAACCACCAATTTAGCATCAAATACGACATTCCGGCTCCATAATATATCTAACGTATATAAAAAACAAAACAAACTAAGAAAATTGCTAATTTCTGGTTTGGATAAAAGAATTGTAGTTATAAATTCTATACATACCAAGCCTCCTAGACTCGCAAAAAGATAAGCAGAATGTTTGGGGCAATCACACAAGTATTTAAAAACTACTTTTACTAAAGACATTTTAGTAAAAGTTCTTAATATTTTAGGTTTCAAATTTATGTTTCTTATTAAATTTTCTCATTTCATCAATGATGTCGCTACCCGAGATTGCATTCCATATACTGTAGCCTAGTATTTGCCGCGAAGTAATGACAGCTGATGCTAGAGCCGAGCAAATACCCATCATCAAGATATCTTGACCAGTGAGATACAAACCCATAATTTCTGTTTCTGGACGCAACATTCTTACGTTTTTCCACTCAGTAAATCTTTCAGAACTACATTCTAAACCGTATGAACATCCATATTTAGAATTTAAATAGTGTCTGGATGTACTAGGAGTGCCCGAGGTAAAGACTAGTTCCATTTTTTTAGTATGTGGGAAATGTTTATAGAAAACCTTCTTTAAAATTTCAGCATATGATTCTTTTTTATTATCATAATCATGACTGCTCATCTTGAACCACTCCTTGGGATTCGGATAAGGAGATATTATATGAACAGCTGTGCAATGTTCATGTTCATCAAATGATATAAAAATATCTGGAAATCCTTTATTTCTAATCCAAAGGTTTCCTTCTGGTAGATTTAAGTCTTTCTTAGTACCATTGAGTCCGATAAACACGCTGAAATGAGATACACTTGGTTTTAATTTACAAGTGTCTAGAATTGGCATATAGGCTAGTTTAACAGTATTGTGTACCCCGATCGAGCTTATCACGCGTTGGGACAAAAATATACCCCCGTCATCTAATTTAACCCCCCTAACCATATCATAACATGTTAGTATTTCTTTTACTTTAGCACATACGTATATACAACCTTCTTGTTTTTTAATTGTTCTACAAATTTGCCTCACTGCATCCTTGGGAAATTCTACTACACCGTTCATATAGTGTCTGGTTACAGCAGCACCGACCATAGCTAAGCATTTATCTTTCGGAACACCGTGATCACCCTCTTGCATCAACCATGGACCTCTCTTTTTAGAATTTTCAGTCATCCAAGCATCATACGTTTTAGTGGTGTCTGGATAAATAATCCAAAATACAATCCACAAAATATAAGCAATCCATGATGGTAATACTTTGAAATACACAAACCATTTCAATCTATCAGCCATTTTCTTCACTTTTTTAGGATCTACTTTCATTGTTTGTTGCCATTCGTGTTTACCTTTTCGTAACACGTATTGTTTGTCGTTTTCATAAAACGTCTCAACAATTTCTTCTTTTTTGGGCTTCATTGGACATCTACCATTGGTAATAAAATTCCAAGCAGTTGTCATGTCATTATCAAATACTCCAACATAATGATTCCCCGTACTAAAAACTACACGTTGTTCGCTAAAAGTATGTAAGCATCCTCCAGGCCTGTCATGAGCTTCTAATACTAAGACTTTCATACCTCGTAAGCTTAACGTCGCCGCTGTAGCTAACCCACTAAGTCCTGAACCTATTATTATAGCGTCCCATGTAGTTTTATCCATAGTTTTTTTACTTCGCCATTTTTTATACATTTTCTTAAAGAAATTGTGTATAAAAAATCATTTTATATCAAATTATGTTTTTGAAATACTACTCTTAATTCATTAACAACCTCATACGAAAGTTTCTTTTGTTTTTTAACTTTAAAAATAATTAACAACTGCCCTTCGCAAGTCAAACCTTCTTTATCAATAATACAAATATCACCTTCGGAGATCATTTCGCCGGTTTTGGTTTTGAATGGAACTTTATGACCTTTAGGATGATCTATTGAGCCTTCGCAACCAATTAGAGTTTGAATAATAGAAACATCAACATATGTTGAGATATCGTATTTTCCTATTTTCTTGAATTTGTTGTGTTTTTTAGTTTTAAAATTTATCACTACTTTACCATAATTATTCGTGTGTGGATGAAAATGTCCTTCATTTAGAAAACACACGCTTGGTACATCTAATGCTTTTCGACAATTAATAATTACAGAATTTTCACATGGTAATTTGCCATCACCGGAGCAAATATTACATTTATTATTTACATCTAATGTGAATCCATTACCCTTGCATATCTCACATGTGGTTAATTTAGGTAATTGTATCAAGCCACCAAGATTTAATCGCTCTTGGTAACTACCTCTCCCGTTACATTTTCTACAGACTGGAGGGGGTTGTAAATTTTTAGTTCTTTTGCCTTTGCATGTTTCACATCTAATAGATCTCTTAAATTTGATATTCAGTTTTTTATCCATCGCGATTTGTTCGAGAGTTACACCTATTGTATATGTTATCGAAGGTTGATTGAATTGTTTATATGAATTATTTCCCGTAAAAAATTGATTAAAAATATCAAATGGATTGACATGAGTAAACGGGGACCCCATTCCCGAGTCGTATTGGCGACGCTTTGAGATATCACTTAATACAGAATAAGCTTCAGAAATTTTTTTGAATTTTTCTGGATCCCCTCCCTTATCGGGATGGTGTTTCCGGGCTAATTTTCTATAAGCGGTTTTAATTTCTTCCTGTGTAGATGTTCTTTCGATTTCTAACATACTATAATGATCGCTCATTTTTTTTCTTTCTGTATGCGTTTAACTCTCCATAAAATGAATTTATAGTGGGAATTTTTATAATATAAAATGGGAGAATATAAGAATTATTCTAGTTATTTTTTCTTAGAAAAATGTATGTTCGGAGGATTTCCCACACAAAGCCAAATAGATGAATTAACTTCAATGGGTGTAAATATGTTTGTAGATTTAACAATACCCGGTGAAGTCGATATGTATACAATCCCAACTGATTGTATGTACGTCAATTATCCTATAGTTGATAGACAAGTACCATCTAATATTCCTCTATTTACAGCTTTGATACTTAGAACATACGATTTTGTACAGAATGAAAACACTAAAGTATATATACATTGCAAAGGTGGTCATGGTAGGTCTGGTATACTAGTAGCATGTCTTTTATACCTTTTGAACCCTGGTATAACCACCCACGAAGCTATAAAATTGACAACCGAAGCTCATTCTAGGCGTTTAGTTATGAGAGAAAAATGGAGAAAAATGGGTTCACCACAAACTTATTATCAAAAGAATTTTGTTCACAAAATTTTTACTAATTTATTTTTTTTCAAGGCTTATAGAACCGGCGCAACTGTTGGATTCAGTAATTACTCTTTCCACGAAATAACAGTTTCCAAGCATCATAATCCTTTTTTACCAGATGGTATTTTTCCAACCAGCGAGGCGCTTTTTCAAGCGTCTAAAAAGGCTGACGACAATTCTTATGTACAACGCCAAATTCAATCCAAAAGCCCTAAAGTTTCAAAGAATATCGCTCAGAGAATTATTGTATCAAAAGAATGGGATGAAAATAAGGAAAAAATTATGAAAGATATTATTCTTTTGAAATTTGATCAACACGAACAACTCAGGAGAACTCTTGTTAGAACAGGATTGCGTAAAATTATTTTTAATTCACGACATGATGACTTTTTTGGTACAGGTCAAGATCAAAGCGGTAAGAATATCCTGGGTAAAATCTTACAAGATTTAAGAGGGGAATATCAAAGACTGTTACTGGTCTAAAAATGAGAACAGAAGAATAAAAATGATCCGAGTTGCTTCATTCGATATTGGTAAAAAGAACTTCGCTTTCGTAGTTGAAGAATTCACAGAAGAAGATCTTCAAAATATCAATAAAAAAGACTTAAATTCAGTATATAAGAATGGTAAGGTAATCGTTTTTGAAAATCTAGATTTGACAACTAATTGTAATAAAAAATGTTATTTGGACCCCAGAACTTTTATTAATATGACGGACACATTGGATAGATATACATCTCTATGGGATACATGTTCGTCGTTTGTCATAGAACAGCAAATGTCATTTGGTAATAAAAGAAATACAATGGCATTGAAATTGGGTCAACACTGTTACAGTTATTTTTGTATTAAATATCGAGATTTCAAAGATGTGATAGAATTTCCTTCATATCATAAAACACAAGTATTACAAGCTCCTAAAAAATTTGGTAAGATCAAAAAGGAATACAAGAATGGTAAGACTAAAATGATAAAAGATAATCATAAAAAATGGAGCATTAGAGTAGCAAAAAAAATATTAGAGTTAAAATGCGACGAAAAACACCTAGGCATTTTAGACAAAATGAAGAAAAAAGATGACGCCAGTGATTGTTTGTTGATGATACAGGCCTATATGATTTTGTTCAAATTGTGATTTATTATATTTTTGATATAATAAATGAACTACTTATTCTTAATATTAGGTATACTTCTCGTTGCGGCTTCCGGAGTCGTTATTTATTTT
>Ga0233414_10001060_pt1 | contig 10881 bp, 20 predicted proteins | sample Na_anoxic_10_MG_FD_189020 | JGI IMG/M metagenome (GOLD analysis project Ga0233414, IMG submission 189020) | Seawater microbial communities from Saanich Inlet, British Columbia, Canada - Na_anoxic_10_MG | ecosystem: Environmental > Aquatic > Marine > Inlet | place: Canada: British Columbia...
GACTGACGGGTGGTTCTTTAACACTGAAGCGAATATTGAGAAAGATACTACACTAAACCCATATCAGCAAAGAAAGTGTCTTAAAACGCTTAAAACACTAGGAGTGATAGAAACTAAGCGTAAGGGAATACCTGCTAAACAACACTTTAAGATAAATGAAGCTAACTTATTGAAAATCATCAGTTGTTTAAAAAATGAACAACTAGTCCTTTCAAAATTGAATAACTTGTCAGTTAAAAATGAAACAACTATTAATAATAATAAAGAAATAAGAATAACTAATAATATTATATCTAATAGGCGTAATGATTTTGTTTTTGAAGTTTTGTCTTTTGATTATGATGAAAGTATTTTAAATGGCTTTATTGATTACTGGACAGAACCTAATAAGTCTAATACTAAGATGAAATTTGAACTGAATAAAACTTGGAAAACTGAACTAAGATTAAAGACTTGGGCAGCAAATCAAAAAAAATGGGATAAACCTAAGTCTAATTCAAAAGGAATGTCTAAGTTAGACGCACAAATTAATGAATGGCAAAAAGCAAAAGAATTATTATGATACCATTAAAACAAGAAGACCTAAAAGAACTTACTGAAAAAGTCCTAGACTTACTAGCAAAGACTTCAGTAGAAATAGGACACAGGTCAGACGCACAAACTTTAGCAAGTCTAAGTAAGATATTTGCAGCCGATTTAATTAAGGAAAAAAGATTTGGCAATATGACTTGGAATCAAGTATTAGACGCTTTTCATATTGGTGTAAGATTTGGTAAAGACGAACCTTTTTTAAATATCCGAACCTTTTACAAATTCGTTTATGCACACAAAAAAGTAATTGATGACGCAACCTATCAAGTCAGGACACTAGGGCAGCCAAAAGAAAAGACACCTTATTATCAAGAACCTTTAAAATTATTGAAATGAAAACAAAAGAAATAGTTCAACAACTTTTAATAAAGTACCCAAAACTAAAAGACTGTGATAACAATCTAATATCTACTTATTGGTTTAACGAATTAAAGGAACAAGGAATAAATCCTAAAGACTTAACGGCTTTTGAATTGCTTGATTTACATTCAAAGTCTAAGCTAACCAACACCAAGTCAATAATACGCTTCAGGCGAAAGCTTCAGGAAGAACACCCTGAACTAAGAGGAAAAAAATATAAGGTTAGAAAAGGAATATTACAGGACGAATTTAAACGGGAACTAGGCTATGAAAAAAACAATTAGTAAATTAAAAAAGGAACTTGACAAGTGGTTCAGTCTTTACATAAGATTGAGGGAAGCTAACGAATACGGAATGATTCAATGTTTCACTTGTGGAATAGTCAGAGGGTATAAGGACGGAATGCAGAACGGACACTTCCAGTCTAGGAAGCACCTATCAACTCGCTTTGATGAGGAAAATTGTCAGGTGCAATGTGTTAAATGTAATGTTTATGCTTGGGGCGAACAGTACAAGTTCTCGTTAGCCTTAGACGGAAAGTATGGTGAAGGCAAATCAGAAGAATTACAATTTTTAGCTCGTACAACTTTAAAGATTTCAAGGGTTGAATATGAAGAAAAGATTAGTTACTACAAATCGCTTGTTAATAACTTAAAGGAAGAAAAAGGAATAGAATAAATTATTTAATAACTTTGTGCAATGATAGAACCGATTTACGCAAATGAAGAACACAGGGCAATAATTGAAACCTACTTAGTAATGTGTAAGCAGTTCTCCAAAGAGTTGGCAAGTAAAAGTAGGTACGAATCTTACTTAGAAGTGTTAGATGTTATATTAGAATATCATAACAATTACGGACAAGGAACAAAGGAAAATAATTATTGGGATTGGTTGATGATTATACCTATTAATGTTTCAGTAGCAACAAACGGATTCTTTTCAGGGCTTGAAACAAAGACGAATTTAGCAGTAATTAGAGCGTACCGATTGATATTAGAAGAAATAGTTGAGCAAGTAGTTGCAAAGATTGACAAAATTGAAATAATTTATGACTAACATTTATTCAGAAATAGCTAAGTTGTCCGATAAGTTCAGAACTATGGCTTACGGACTCACTAAAGATGAGAATGAAGTTAATGAGTCAGTTCAGGAATTAATGATGTACTTCTTGCAAATGAACCCTGAAACTTTAAAAGCTATTTATGACAAAGACGGAATAAATGGCGTAATAAGATACGGAGCAGTAGCGTTAAGACGAGCTTTAACAAGTCCTAGAAGTAATTACTATTATAAATACAAGAAGTATTACACGCATATTGATAGTCTTACAAGTACAATTACTTATGATGTTGTAGATTCAGGCGAGATAATACCCTCTAAGCACCTTTACAACCTGCCCAACGAAATAGTAGACGATTATCAATGGACTAGCCTAGAAAAGATAGATAAAGCCTTAGAGAGCTTTACTTGGTATGATAAAAAGATATTTGAATTATATTACTATGAAGGAAACACTTTAGATAGTTTAGCAAAGAAGACAGGAATAAGTAGAAACAGTTTATTCACGACAATAGACAAAGTAAGAGTGCAGCTAAAAGAAATGTTAAATGAATAAGTTCTTTGTACCTAACGAAGTCTATGAAGACAGGATAGCTATTTGTAAGGGTTGTATCTATTACTTCAAGCCTACAGGAACTTGTAAAGACTGCGGTTGCTTTATGAAAATAAAGGCAAGACTCGCTCCAATGGAATGTAGTCAGAAGAAATGGGAGAAGACAAAAGAAGTAGAAGCTCCTGAAAGTTTACCACAGGAAATAGTAGATGAAATATTAGATATGTGGAAAGACTTAAAAACAGGTAGAGCAAAAGACCAAGCAGCAAAAAAGAGAATGATTGAAACATATAATACCATTTTTAATACTTCATACAATGTAAGAACGAATTGCGGTTCTTGTATATCAACTTGCTTTGACGGAATAAAAAAGATTTATAATGAATACTCCAAAATTAATTAATTTAAAAAAAATAGGGTAAGACCTAAAGCGTTTAGATTGTCGGTAAGGAGTAGTAGAGGGGGGTTTCAGATACCCCCTGATACAATAAAACAAATAAAATGAGAGGAAAATCAAAAGAATAATGGCAGATATTACAATGTGTAACGGCAAAGATTGTACAATGAAAGAAACTTGTTATAGGTATAAAGCACCTAAAGGATACGACCAAGCATATTTTACGAATGCACCACACAAAGATAAAGTAGATGAGTACAGCAATACTATTTGTGAGTACTATTGGAAACAAGATAAATTGAGAGGTGAAAAGAATAGAGGTATAAATTTAAAACTATAAAGGTGAATTACACTTTAAAGAATGTAAATACATATAATGTGTCCAGTTTATTCATCAATTTACAAGACAATGAACCGAATAGAAACAGTAATCAGCTCAACTAAAACAATAGATATGGAAAGAACATACAAAACAATTAAATGGATATTGAAAGACCACATTAAAAAGAATGTAAAAAGCCTTTGGACTTGGCAGGACGATAACTTCACTTGTATATACGAAAACTATGCAGGTGACGATAGGATTTATACTAGTAACCAACTTTTAAAACTTTTAACAAAATGATATTTGATTTAGTGATAGGTGTTTTAATTTTAACTATAATTGTACTGCTTGTTTTAAGCATAATAGTTGGTAGGATTAAATCAAAAGATAACGAAAAGATTCTTTGGAATTTAGACAGAATGGATAACTCAGAAGCTTTAACTGATGAAGATTTAATAATGGACGAAATGGAAGAAAATGAAAGATAATAGAATACCAAACTACTACATAGGAATAAGATACGGCTATGAAGCTCGTAAGGTCATAGAAGACTTTGAACTCAGTTACAACATAGGTACAGCAGTAACTTACTTATTAAGAGCAGAAAGGAAACACGACAGCCCTATTGAGTGCATACAGAAAGCAATTAATCATTTAGAGTTTGAACTAGAAAAATTAAAGAGATGACACTATACACTTGTGAATGTGGAAAGACTATGCAAATAGGAAAAGCTACAATAGTAAACCGAGAGGGCAAATGGGTAACTAAGGAAGCACTCTGCGAATGTGGTAAGTATATGGATAGCGAACCAACTGAAGGAATGCCAAGTCTTAAAAGAACCGAACCTAGTCTAAGTATGAAACGAGATAAGCTTTGGGAAGGAGCAACAGAAAAGATAAGAAGTAAAGCGACTGAGTAGTGAAGTTTGTAATAAAAGACAATAGAGATAAGCAAAGCCTTTTTAGTTACCTAAAAGAATTAGATAATGACTATATTGTAGAGGTAAAGAAACAAAGAAACACAAGAAGCAATATGCAGAACAGTTACTATTGGAAATGTATCGTACAAGGACTAGCAGAAGAACTAGGATATTTTCCAAATGAAATGCACGATGTACTAAGGTCTAAATTCTTATCAGAATATGAAATGATAAGTATTAACGATAATCAAATAGCAATATGTAAAATAGGAAGCACAACAGCTTTAAACACAAAAGCCTTTGAAGTATATACAGAACAAATAAGAGTATGGGCTATAACTGACTTAGGTATAAGGCTTATGCTTCCAAATGAATATGAATAAATTATACAAAGGCGACTGCTTAGAAGTAATGAAGTCTATTCCTGATGGCTCAATAGATGCTATTATAACCGACCCGCCTTATGGCACTACGGCTTGTAAATGGGATAGTGTAATAGATTTTACTTTAATGTGGGAACAACTCAATAGAATAATAAAACCTAATGGTGCAATAGTCTTATTTGGTAGTGAGCCATTTAGTTCTGCATTAAGAATGAGTAATATCAAGAATTATAAATATGATTGGAAATGGATCAAAAATAGACCTACTGGAACAATGTTAGCGAAAAGGCAACCTATGAGAAACATAGAAGATATTTGTGTTTTTTATAGTAAACAATCTTTATACAATAGACAAATGATTAAAAGAACAAAAGAAGAATTTAAAAAAAGTTATAGGAAAAATAATTCACAATCTAAAAATGGAGAACAGAGATTAAATAGTATTAATCCCTTGATTAGACAAAGCGAGGATAGACAATGGTATAAGCCACCAATACAAACACTTAATTTTAAATTAGATGATAAGCGAAACGGAACTCAGCACCCAACACAAAAACCAGTTGCATTAATGGAGTACCTAATAAAAACTTACACCAACGAAGGGGAAACTGTTCTTGATTTTACAATGGGTTCAGGAAGCACAGGAGTAGCAGCAAAGAATTTAAACAGAAACTTTATAGGAATTGAACAAGATGAGAAATACTTTAAGATTGCTAGTGATAGAATAAATAAGGAAGAAACACAAAAAGAACTGTTTTAAATAAATAACAATAATTTCTATTATATAATACAACTTGATTAATCAAATTATTTCAAAATGGAACACGGAGGAAAAAGAGAAGGAGCAGGTCGTAAAGGTAAAGCTGAAGAACAAAAGCTAATAGAGAACTTAACACCGATGAGTAGTATTGCATTGGAGTCTTTACAAAAGGGCTTAGAAAAGAAAGAGCAATGGGCGGTAAAGTTATTCTTTGAATACTTTTATGGTAAACCACAACAAAGAGTAGATGTTACAACAAATGATGAAAGTCTTAATGTACCTTTAATAAACTTTATAAGCTCTGAATCTTAGCGACAAATATACAGCACTATTTAAGTCTGAAGCTAGATACTTTATTATAACAGGTGGTAGGGGTTCAGGAAAGTCATTTGCAGTTACAGTCTTTCTAACTCTCTTAACTATGTCTAGGAATATTAGAGTCCTATTCACTCGTTATACAATGGTATCAGCTCACTTATCAATTATTCCTGAGTTCTTAGAGAAGATAGGGCTACTAGGATATGAAAACACCTTTAGCGTAAATAAAGCTGAGGTAGTCAATTTAGGAAACAAATCAGACATTCTATTTAGAGGTATTAAGACATCAGCAGGAAACCAAACAGCTAGTCTAAAGTCATTACAAGGAATAAGCACTTGGGTACTTGATGAAGCAGAAGAACTTATTGACGAGAATATCTTTGACACTATTGATTTAAGTATAAGGGAAAAGAAAGTACAGAATAGAATCATATTAGTTTTGAATCCTGTAACTAAGGAACATTGGATATACAAAAGGTTCTTTGAAGAAAAAGGAGTACAAGCAGGTTTTAACGGCATTAAAGACAATGTATGCTATATCCATAGTACATACCTAGACAATAAAGATAATCTATCACATAGCTTCCTAGAGCGTATTAAGAGCATAAAGCATAGGAACTTTAAAAAGTATCAGCATAAAATACTTGGAGGTTGGTTAGACAAAGCAGAAGGAGTAGTCTTTGATAATTGGAGTATAGGAGAATTTAATCCTGATGGCTTACAGACTTCTTGTGGAATGGACTTTGGTTTTAGTGTAGACCCTGACTCATTGACTGAAGTAGCTATTGATAAAAAACATAAGAAGATATACTTGAAAGAACATCTTTACAGGAATGGGTTAAAATCACAAGAACTAGCTAAGATAATACTAGAAAAAGTAGACAACAAACTTATAATTGCCGATTCAGCAGAGCCAAGACTTATAGCAGACTTGAAGCATTTAGGAGTAAACATCAAACCTGTAAAGAAAGGAACTATTGAAAGTGGTATTACTCGTATGCAAGATTATCAATTAATTGTAACTCCTGAATCTATAAACATAGCCAAAGAGCTAAACAATTACGCTTATCAAGATAAAGGTTCAAAATTATATATAGACAACTACAATCACGCAATAGACGGAATAAGGTACAATGTAATTTACCACCTAGATAATCCAAACGCAGGGAAGTATTTCGTTCAGTAAACAATCAGTAAACTAAAAACAACAAATTTCTATTATATATTGTATGAAAGTTAAAATTAAAAAAGAAGGAGAAACTAAAGTATTCAAGCTAATTAATAGTTGGGAAGATGTAACGCTTGAGAAGTGGTTGCAACTGATTGACTTTGAAACAGGTACAAAGACTGAAGAAGCTACTGAAACAATAGCAGCATTGTCTAACATTCCTAAGCAGTTAGTAAAGGAGTTAGCATTGTCAGATGTAGCTGTTATAATGAGCAGGATAGCAGAGCTACAACAAGAACAAGATACAAAGCTAAAAAGGATAATAGAGATAAACGGAATTGAGTACGGCTTCCACCCTGATTTAGATTCTATAAGTTTAGGAGAATACGCAGACATTGAGCAATTCATCAAGAACGGAATAGAAAAGAACCTACCTGAATTAATGGCTGTTTTGTATAGACCTGTAAAAGACAAGAAGAATGATATATATATTATTGACGCTTATGATGGCGATATTCGGCTCAGGACGGAAGAAATGAAACAGATGTCAGCTCAGCAAGTGCAAAGTGCATTGGTTTTTTTTTACACTTTAGGGAAGGAGTTATCAGAGATTTTGCCATTGTATTTGATGGAGCAGCTGAAGGAAACGAAGATGCAATAGCTTCAGAATCCTTTGCTGAGAAATGGGGATGGTTTGGAGTGATGTACAGATTGACAAATGGAGAGATAGTAAACTTAGAACGAATAACAAGATTAAGTCTTTTAGAGTGTTTAACTTGGCTTAGTTACGAAACAGATTTAAACTCGCAAAATAAAGTAAAGAGAAATGGTAAACAATAAGACATACAATAATGTAGTAAATACTTTGCTTAGGCTAGGGGAATACCACGAGCAAATAAGTTCTACTTCGGTTGGCGATATTTACGATATTAATTTAGAGAAAATGCAAAAGTTCCCTTTATTACATATCAACCCTACAAATGTATCAACAGGGGATAGTCAGCTTACATATAACTTCCAGATATTCATTATGGATATGGTAAGCGAAAAGTCTGATTGGACTAAGAACAACGCTTCAGCTAACTTCCCAAAGCTTCATAAGACTTTAAGCAACGAACAAGATGTATTAAGTGGTTCACTACAAATATGTACTGACTTTATTGGAATGCTTAGGCACTCAGTACAGCAATCAATTTTAGGTACTAATGATATTAATGCTCCTATATATTTCACGCAAGACCAATTCACTATAGAGCCGTTTCAAGAACGATTTGACAATCTTTGTTGTGGATGGGTATTTAATATTGGAGTCTTAGTTCAGAATGACTTTCAGACTTGTACAATACCTGTAACAGACACAGGAGCAGGTTACTAATGTTTAAGTTCAAGATTTGGAAAATGATAATACAGATAGGTTGGAAAAAATTTAAAATAACAATAAACTTATAAAATGGCAACACTAACAACAACAATTACAGAATCAGTTACACTTAACGGCTCGTTAAGGGGTTCAAGCAATTCACTAACAACTACAGGTATAAATGACATCTTTGAAAGGATAGTAACCTGTACAGCAAGTGTAGCAACTACAGTAGCAGTATTTGACACACTTCCTTCAACTTCAGCAGGAGCTATTAATGTAGCGAAAACAAAGTATTTAAGGGTAACGAACTTAGAAACAGATGTAGACATTGAACTAGCAGTAGTTACAACGGCTTCAAATTATCAAGTTATACTTACAGCAGGACAATCCCATATTCTTTGTCAAGGTGCAGACTTAGCTTTAGCAGAAGAAGATACAACTCCTTCTTTTGGTACAATGGAAGACTTAGCTACTTTACAAGTAAAACCTACAACAGCTGTTACTGCTAGAGTTGAAGTATTTGTAGCTGTTGCTGAGTAGTGGATACAGCTAATATAGAAAGGTACTTAAACAGCTTTGGCAAACAGGTTGTAAATCGTTCTAAGGGTAACTTACAAAAAGCAGGTAAAGGTGGGAAGTTAGAAGATTCCGTAAGCTTTAAAGTTGTAAAAGAAGGCGATAATTATTTAGTACAATTCTATATGTCTTACTATGGTCAGTTTGTAGACAAAGGAGTTTCAGGAACGGAAAAGAAAAGAACCTTTAAAGACTATAAGAACAAAGTAATAGCAAGTCCTTACGGCTATAAGAAGTCTAAAGGTCATTCACAGCCACCAAGTAAAGCTTTGGACGGTTGGGCTGTAAAGAAAGGAATAGCACCTAGAGATGCAAAAGGTAGGTTTTTAAAAAGAAAGACTTTGACGTTTTTAATAGCTAGAAGTATTGGTCGTAATGGAATACAGGGAATAAGCTTCTTTCAAAAACCTTTAAGTCTTGGTTTAAAGCAGTTCGGTAAAGCATTTCTAGGTAGTGTAAAAGAAGATATAATTAACAGTTTAACAACAGTAAAATAATGGCAACACAAATAGAACAAAAACCTTTATACACTCAACTTCCTGTTGGTCAAGAGGTAATATTCATAGTATCAAATTCAGCTATTGTATCTACTGAAACAAAAGTAAAGTTTATTGCTGAAGTCTATGTAAGCGATACGGCTATAAATATATCTACAGACACACCAATAGGAACTTTTAAAACTACACCAAACAATGCAGGAGTTGGAATGTTTGATTTTAGACAGATTATTGAAAGTTATGTTAGTGCTGATAACTTAGCTGCTGTTGATAGTGAATACAAAGGAACGGCTACTACAATAGACACTTCACACCCTTTACATTTAATAGACAAGTATTCTACAAATAACAATTCAGCAAGGTATCTAGCGGTAGTATTTAAGACTGAATACTTAGACACTTCATCAACTCCTAATGTTATAATTGAAGACGGAACTACTGCTACATCAAGTGAATTTACTTTATTTAATGGCTACCTGAAATATACAGATAATCTTAATATACTTAACTCTAATTTTGGGTACTACTTGCAAAAATTCAACCTATCATTAAATAATGACAAGTTTCTAACAAATGCACCTACCACTCAATATGCTAATGTAAATGACTATGGCACACTTTCGTTTTTATCTCCAAATGACAATGTAGATTACATAACAATATCTTTTATTGACGCAGGTGGTGGTGGTTTAGGTAGTGAAAAAATTTACAAAATTACAGCAAATGGTGCAGGTGCATGGGGTAGTGATTCAAAAAATCAGCTTTTGCATTTCGGTTGCTTCCCTGCTAATTTACAAAATTGGAGTTTAGTATTTCAAAACTTAGTTTCACTAGAATTAATTCAAGGGGGAAGCCTTAGCGTAAAGGCTTATAAATCTGATGACACACAAATTAGTGATGAATATATAATTAATATTAATTGTCCTAACCTTAAAGGCTACGAACCTATAAGGCTTGCTTGGTTGAATCAATGGGGTGCTTGGGATTACTATACTTTCAATATGAAGTCTACTAGAATGATTTCAACTAAAGGAAGTACATATCAGCAACTAGAAGGAAGTTGGAACGAAAGCAAATACAGGCTAGATAGCTACAAAGGTGGAAAGAAATCCTTTAGAGTAAACGCTACTGAAAAGATAAAAATAAACACAGACTTTGTAAACGAATCAGAATCTGAATGGTTTGAGGAGCTTATAAATAGCCCTGAAGTATATATATTAGAAGGGTATCAATCTGATAATGTTTTGGCAGCACTTAATCAGTATGTAACACCTGTACGACTAACTACTTCAAGTTTTACAAAAAAGACTGTAGCAAACGATAAGTTAATGCAATACACTTTTGAAGTTGAAAAGAGTAAGACACTTAGAACACAGTCAATATAATGAGTGTACAATTAATAGTATATCCGCAAAATTATGAAGGAACTCCAAACCCTATTTCAGCTAATAATACTGAATTTATGGTTGACGCAATCAACTTCAATAATGTAAGTACATCAACAATTTATACACCTTCATTTCCTTATGAGCAAAATACTATAAATTTCTTTGCACCTAATTTATCAGTAAATCAATGGGATAGATACATTCAATCAGGTGAAACAGCACC
>Ga0233414_10001061_pt1 | contig 10881 bp, 11 predicted proteins | sample Na_anoxic_10_MG_FD_189020 | JGI IMG/M metagenome (GOLD analysis project Ga0233414, IMG submission 189020) | Seawater microbial communities from Saanich Inlet, British Columbia, Canada - Na_anoxic_10_MG | ecosystem: Environmental > Aquatic > Marine > Inlet | place: Canada: British Columbia...
CAACAAATACATTATTTGTTACAAAACATGAAGATTCTACACAATACTGTAGTATTAACATAAATAACAACTTGGTACATAGAATAAACAATAAAGGTGAAAATGTGTTTGATTACATATACATCGGTGTAGCTTACATTAAAGACCATGCCATGTTTTATAACTTACTTGAAAATGAATATCAAGCTGATATGTATAATACACAATTGAACGATATAACTATTTACAAAAAAATGTTATCTCAACATACGTTTTTATACAAATATATTGACAAATACGTTGATACTGGAAATAATAAGCAACTTATACACGCAAAAAAAATACTTAAAGGAAAATACGAGGTGTTAGATAAATTAACAGAATCAATTAGTTTTATAGATAATAAAGTTGCAAAATTTTTTATTGATAAAAAAATAAATCAGAATCGTGTTGAACGAACCAAATACATACCAGTACATTTATTACCACAAATTCATGGATGTAGTGATAACTTTTTTGTAATGTCGTTGGAAAGTGGATTACCTTTATCAAAAGTATATTGTAAAAACATGGTAAAGAAATTATTAGACTTCATGTTTTCTAATTTTTGGTGTAAAGCATATGTTGATAATACATTCAAAGAAAAATGTTATGATTTTTATAAACTGAAAACGTTAGACCGAATTAAACTAGCATTAGAAAGTGATATAGTTATCGATTATCATGTGATAAACAAACAAGACATAGGGGATATACATTCATTAATAAAAAAAATTGATTTTGAATATTTATCTGATGGAACTCCCACACAATTTCATGGAGATTTTATACTAGAAAACATTTTGTTAAAGAACGACGAGACATATTGTCTTGTGGATTGGAGACAAGATTTTCAAGGATTATTGGAGTATGGTGATATGTATTACGACTTAGCTAAATTACGTCATAATCTCCAAGTAAACCATCAAAACGTCGAAGAGAATTTGTTTTATATAAATAATGATACAAAAGTTAAAAACGAATGTACACTTGATATGAAGTGTAATTACTACTTGATGAATGAATTACAATGTTTTGATAAATACATAGAACAACGCGGATTAGACCTTAAAAAGGTAAAAATGATAAATTCATTGATATGGATTAATATGTCGCCTTTACATACATATCCATTGTCAAATTTTCTTTTTAATTTGGGAAAGTATTCGTTACATAATTTATTATGTGAAGAATAAACATACAGGTTTATTTTTTATAGTCTGATTCTTGTGTATCTTCTCTTTTATATTTATCATTGAGTCTAATTACATCCCAAAGTTCATTTGTTGATGATTCCAAATAAGTGGAGTCATCTACACCCTCCATACGATGAATCATATATGGTTCAATATTTACATACTCATTTGCAACCATTATCCTTTCTTCTAACGAATCAATTGTTTTTCCAATATATAATTTCAATTTACCGGTGAGTACATATATTGTTTCTCTCTTTAGCTCGTGGTATTGCAAACTACAACATTCTCCTGCTTTCATAAATAATTTTTTTACAACATATTTATCATTGTACTCAATAAGTTCTTCTTTCCCCCATGGCTTTATAACCTCTAATGGTTGTTCATCTGATATAGTTACATGCGTTGTAGTAAAATCTGTATGCGGAATTCCTTTATTTCTAACCACATTTATAGCGAAACAAGTATTTTTCGTACCATTTGGTTTCCTATCATTTATTATTATTCTGTCACCACCACCCAGACCCATTATTAACTGGTCATAGACAATTCCCAATTCTGACAAATGTTTTTCTGTTTTTTCTCGCATACTTTCTTTCCTTCCAGTTGTAAGAATAATCTTATATCCCAATTTATCCCATTCATCTATAGCTTTTAGAGTATTAGGTAATACTTCATGACTATCAACATGCGATTGAACACTCACTGGTCCTACATGATTCCAAAGTGTTCCATCTATATCACAGAAAATTGTTTTAGGTCTTGTCATATACTTACAATATGAAGTGTTATCTTTATATAATATTATACTTACAATTACTCTAAATACAACAATTCAGAATAGTATCAACGTGTTGTGTTGTCATTTCTGTGGTGCATGCAATGCATAATATATCCCGAAACACCTGGGCTGCAACAGGTAACTCTTTAAGAGGGTGATAATATTTTCGGCAAAAAATACCTGCATCAAGAATTCGTTTTTCATAGATATCGCTATAGTCATCAAAAAGAAGAGAAAAACACGCAGGCACATTTTTGTCTTCATCATGAAAACTGGGAAATAACTTAACATGGCATATATTTCGGCGTTTCATTTCGTCTTTGAAATATTTGTATAACCCACGATGTTTTTCCACAATCGTCTGGAAACTGCTGTCTAAAAATTGGAGAATGTATGCGGCGGAAATATCGGACATCTTTCCATTTGTTCCTTCCTTCACAAAATAATTATCTGTAAGACCTATACCAAAATTGATTAAAGATCGCACAGCCTTTTCATATTTCTTGTCCACGATAATTGCTCCTCCCTCTCCAAACCCGAATGGTTTGGTATGATGAAAGCTAATCCCACATCCAATTCCATAATTCACGCAATTCTTACCTTTGTAAAAGGTATGACAAGTTGCTGCATTATCAAAAATTAAGTACTTATTGTTCGCTTTTGCCCATTCTTCATATTTTTCTATATCAACCACATTTCCAAATATATTAGTAACAATAACACCATCAATAGTATCATCAACTTGTTGAAGATCTAACCCTCCATCAGTATCTATGTCAATAATAGATGTATCAGCCAAATTGCATTGTGATGACGGGGGAAACGTGAATGCCTGTGTTGCCCATTTTATAGTTTGTTTATTTTCATATTCAATGGCAGCGGCTAAAACTTGAATTGCAGTAGATCCATTAGTTACAACAATGACCGCTTTGGATTCATCTACTTCAAAATATTTGCGTGGTTTTTCCTCTAAAATTCGTACATTTGGTCCATAATTTGTAAATTGTCCTGTTTCCAATGATTTATTTAACATATTTTGAACCAAATCTTGATTTATTATTTTTTTGGGAACCCAATTTAACATAATATATATGAAACATATTATATATTATATATTATATATTCTTACAATTTGTTTTTCACTTCTTCACTATCAGAACTACATTTAGGCTTTGCAGGTACTCCTAAATATACCATATATGGATCTGTATCTTTTGTTAAACATGAACCCATAGATAATAATGACCCTTCAGCAATATGCAAATTGTTGCGAATAGTAGCATTTACACCAAACCAACAATAGTTATCCACTTTACAATTACCTGATAGGACTACATGAGAAGTAAAAAAAACGTGGTCTCCGATAACCGAATGATGACCAATATGGTTCCCGCTCCAAAATACACAATTATTACCAATAGTCACAAATGGCTGAATAGTATTATCCTCTAATATAAAACAATTATCACCAATCTTATCGGTCAGCACTGTTGCACGTTCATGAATAAATGTTATAAATGAATACCCCATACTTTTACCTTCATTGAATACATTTTCTCTGATTTTATTCAACCCTTTTCCAGTCATTGGAGCAAAAAGATAGTAATCTGTTGGTGAATATATTTCTGTGAGTTTTTCAAATTCAACTACGGGTTTGTCACAATAAGTGTCGCATGTTTTATGAGTTGTGTGACATGTGAATGCAACAACTTCATACTTTTCCGGTTCTTCACTCAAATAAAAGTATGCTAATTGTGCTGTTTGATTTGTACCAAATATGATTACTCTTTTTGTATTTACTTCAAATGCTACTTTTTTCATAATATACAAAGATAGAGATTATTTATGTTGTTTATAAACATATGTAGTATATTCCCATAAGCCATAATTAGCGTTTATTATGTAATTGCGTGATAAGTTATCCTTTAAAAAAAACCCCAATCTATCATAAGATAAATAAAATAGGTCATCCCGTTTAAAATCAACTATTGGGGACATTACATTGAATGCTAGCCCATTATCTAGTTTCGGATAAATTTTTTTTAACATAGTTGTCATAAACGAAAACATTTGTTCTTCACTCATCTCACGTTTTTCAGTAAATACACCATTCATCACAACATAATCAAATGTTGGTAGTATATCTACATTATCTATCATAATATCTATGTTATAAAATGTTGCGTTTGGAAATTTTTCCTTACAATAATTATAGTATTTTTTAGATATATCAAGACCACTATATTTTATATTTAATTTTTTACGTTGTATGTAATCAAACAGCCTGCCTGTTCCACAACCAAAATCAAGCAAAGACACCTCTTTAGAATTGTCTGTAATTACATCAAGCATCACGTCATAACGTTTATACATGTCTTCTTCGTTGGTCTAGTCAACCCCCTTAGATGTATCTCCATAGGCTTCAAAGCATTTTTCATAATGTTCACCAATACACTTGTATGTTGTCATAATAATTATGTATATGTTTAAAAAAATAATATTACGCATAATTATGGAAGATAAGTACAAAAAAGATGGGTTTGTCATACTAAGAGACTTTTTTGATCCACAAAAAATTCAACATATTGTTGATGAAGCTCACCTAATATATAAAAATCAAATGTACAAATTAGGGATAATAGACAACTTACATGTAAACAATGAAGTATTTGAATGCTCATTGGAAGAGTTGTTTAATTTGCATTTTGAGACATTTTTAAATTGCGGAAAACAATGTCAACATATAATAGATTTATGGAAATTATCATTGGACGATAAGATCATTGATACTATTAAAAAAATGGGTATCAAAGCTCCTATCATAAGCACACGTCCAGTTTTATTCAGTAATTCAGTAAAAATTAGTAAATCAACAATAAACCACACTGTTCCACCACATCAAGACTGGGCATCTATGCAAGGGTCTGTCAATAGTGTAGTTTGTTGGGTTCCATTAATTGATATAAACCAGAGTCTTGGTTCTATTGCCTTAGTTCCTGGAAGTCATAAAGAAGGGTTAGTTACAAATGAGAAGGTACAAAGTTTCGGACTTGTAGATAAATACAATAAAGAAAGTTTTGTTTCCTATGATATGAAACAAGGAGACGTTATTTTTTTCTCTTCTTTCTTAGTTCATAAATCAGGAGACAATATTACTAGCAACATACGTTGGAGCACCCATTTTCGTTATAATGATTTAAATGACAAATCATTTATAAATAATGGATATCCACATGCATATATTTATAAACCTGTTGATGGAATGCTGAGACCAGATTTTGATACTATGAGTGCTTGTAAGGATTATTTTGAAAATACATAATTTTACGCAAACCATTATTTTAGTATTTAGAAACATAGTTCATCTACCCTTTTAGCCAGCGAATTAAATATTACATTGTTTTTCGTTTAAACAAAACTTAAAACAATGTAAATGTATTATATCATATGCTTATAAAAGCAATAAAAACGTTAAGAAACAACAAATTTTCAAATATTATTCTCCATCAAAATCTATACTATGTATTTGGCATTGAAAGTAAACAAGTAACAGGACATGTAAATAAGTTTACATTATTTTTTGATAAATACGATACTACATTCTCATTCATAGAGAGAATAGATATTCATCATGAATTTGAAAAAAGCACACTAATTTGGGATATTTTAATAGAGAATGAATACTATGTATTTTTAATTGAACAAAAATCAGTTGATTCCAATAATCATACGTCTGTATCTTTTAAATACTATATTCATAAAAACAACGTTGAATCTTTTATTGTAGAAAAAATAGAAACCATTCCTCTAGAAAATTCACTTGTCTCTACTATAAAAAACGATTTACTCATAGCTTCAAAGATTGAATTAGACGAAGAACGTCCTGATTATTACTGGGGTAAATATTTGTTTTGCTTTCAAAAGCTTGACGGAAAAACGTATGTTCCACTCTTTGATAACATAGTTAATTATAAAAAAGATAAGGGACATATCATGCATTATATTGAAGAGAACCTACAGGCTAATTCACACAAGTGGGATTTTGATAATGACGGAAATCATGTAATATACAAGTATTTGTGTGTGTTTTCCATAAGACATGTAAATAAAGATGACAAAACAAAATATAATTATCAACTTTATTACGCATATACTGATGATTTTCACTATTTCTACAATACAACACCTATAAAGATAATCAATACATTGACAGAATCAAAATGGTATTGTTATCCAGAAATATTCAAAAAAGATGGAAAGCATTATGCTCTTATGAACCAAGATGATTTTGGACAGAAAAAAGAGTCAATACTTTTTGAGATTACAGGTATGAAATTTCCAAATACAGAACCGAATATTTCTTCAGAAGTGCGTGAATTTCTACCGAATGTCTAAGCACGATGTGCTGGGAAATAAGTAATATCCGGATACATTTTTTCTATTTTTTTGTAAATTTCACTATTTAAAACGTTTTTATAAATGATGTAATCATGCATAGTGTCTGCAATTTTGCATTTAAAATCATATAATGAATCGCCATCTTTTATTCCTCCACCTAAATGATACATTTTAAACCCATTTTCAATTCCATATTTAATAACACTGCAATGAATCAGATTATTAGGACGCATGTTCCTGTATTCCAAAAAAGACCCACCTAAATGATAATGCAATTTATCTTTGTAACAGAAAATCATGCAGGATGCAATTTGTTTGTCTTCAAGATATACATTCATAATAAATACATGTGGATTATCACAAAATTCTTCAAAATACTTGTCATTGAAATAATAATACATAGTAGATTGTAGATGATTCATTGTGGAATTATATATGTTAATAAATGATTTTTTTGTTTTTTCATTGAATGGTTCACGTTTAACAATCAAGTTGTTTCTAACAGCTACATTATACGAACGCCTATTATCTTTATATGTATGCTTCAAATAGTCATCAAAGGATGAATATTTTGTCAAATCTATCCCCATAGTAGTTCTGGACATTATCGTATCATAACTACCTTTTATACTCATATTTATATACGGAGATTGTCTATTTACTTCGGTCAAATAATTTCGTTTTACTGCCTCTTCACGAAACAAAGGAATAAACTCATCAAATGTTTCCTGCTTTTCAAAATAGTATCCTGCGTATCCATAAGGACTAATTAAATCGTAATAGGTCTTTTCATCAAACACATAAGGTCTTTTTAAATAGACATAAATCAGATCTTTGAATTGACATAATTCCCATTCTGCATTGTCTGAGCATTCACATGCTTTTCCGTATTCGGGAGTAAAATAAATATCAGGATAATGAATATTCTTGTTGATATTATTTGTATTAAAAAAATTCATTTGTATATAAAAATATATAAATTTAAAGAATAATGCGAGCATTATTATATTAGTTAAGTTTATATATGTCTGGAAAACTTTGCATAATGACACTGGTATTGCCTGCTGAATTTGTATATATTGAAGAATGGGTTGAATTCCATTTGAAACAGGGATTTGATCATGTTTACTTGTATTTAATATATAAGAATACAGAGCAATATGATATTGACCTGTTTAATATGCAAATCGATAGATATAAGGACAATAATAAGGTGAAATTAAGTTGTCTAAAATGGCCTCCACACGGGTTCCAAGATCATATAGCAACTTTTTTAAAAAACGAAGCATCCCACCACCAAGACGACTGGTTATGTCCTCTTGATATTGACGAGTTTATATATTCTCCTATAAAAGATAAATCTGTCAAAGATATTGTTCATGAATATGAAGAAAACAACATAGCCGCGGTTCATGTAAATTGGAAATGTTTCGGTAGCAATGGGTTAATTTCAAGACCAGAAAGTGTATTGAAATCATTTATTAAATGTGGCGAGCCGAATCATCCGAACAATTATTCTACAAAATCTATTGTGAAGATCAATACTATAACTGGAATAGATAATAGCCATAGGTTTCATGTAAAACGTCCTTATCATACAACTTGTGGAATGGTCCCGACATATGCTAAGGATAACTTCCGTATATACCTCGAAAACGAACCAAGACTTATTATAAATCATTATATAGTTCGATCAAAAGATGAGTATCAAATGAAAATACAACATAATCCACACCGCGCTGATCGGTACAATTGGGAATTCTTTGATACTATAAATAAAATGCATAATACAATTGAAAATACTGATATTTTAAAAAAATTGTAACTCTTTTCTTTGCGTATTTTTGATATCATATTAACGAGCCAAATATGCATCTATAGACTTCACATCACGAATATCCTTTTCCCTATTATGTTTTACCTTTTTGTCGCGTAACATTTTCAATGTGCATATTTTAAACCCATTTGGTAATATTGTATGCAATTCAGTGTTGCTTATTAATTCGTCATCCGATTTGTGAGGATGCCAATGATAAGACACCACCTCATTATATTTAGTGACAGACTTATTGTGTCTGGGCAACTTCAATCTGTCTCTTTCTTTTGTGGTCAATATAAAATCTATATCGTTTGATTTTCTAATTTGCAATTTTTGTAACAAATGACTGCCAACTATACACAAATCGGATTTATTCACATTATTCTTTTTACAAAAATTATGGAGGGTCCATTCCTTGTAACAATAAGTTGGACATGTGTCAATTAGGCGTAAATAGTGAGTATGAAAATTGTCATATGTTTCTTTATTATCATAATATACACTATCACAGCCCTCGCTGATGGTTTCTTTATTAAAATTTGTTGAACTAATAATTATATAGGTATCGTCTATTAACATAACATTGGAATCAAACAATCCCTCTTCTGCTATGCGCACATCAATATTGTTAATATAAAGTTGTTCAAATAGAGTATCTGGAGACTCTTTGTTTAAAAGTACATTGACTACAAGCGACGTTGCTTTTGTTATTATCAATTTTATTATTGAATCATATGTTAATAAATCCCCCATGATAATGATACGTGATTTTGCATTATTTACATAACAAGTAATATTATCAAGAAACTGACTATGTGTCCATTGTGTGGCTTGTTCATATGGTAAATCAATCAACGATATTGCATTACCTATATTCTTTACTGAATACGATTGATTCATATATTTTAACTCTTATTAAAATATACAACCAATAAACGAATGCTATTTTCCGGATATCTTTGGACACCTATTTTAGAACACACTACCGAAATTTTAGAACAGCTTAATAAGACATACTATGTTGACCAATACTTTTTATACGATTTCAAAGACGATAAGGCAAAACACGACGAAGCTGTATTAAAGATCTATACCACCGACGATATTGCACAAGAAAAGGTAAAAAACGTAAAATTAAAAAGTATGGCGCCATACCCTCATAAGTTTGTGTATTTTTTATTTGATATTCCTGACCCTAAATACCGAACTAAAGCAGGATTCAATACAAAAATATCCACCATAGTTGAAGCAATCAAAAAGCAACTCAGAGGAAAATACATGTCTAGAGTAAAAAACTATATTCATGATATTATTATTCACGTAAGTGATAATGAAACACAAACTTCACAAATTGCTGAAATCATGAAATCTTATGAATCATTCAAAACACAGGAGTTTATGAACTTGAAAAGTTTTCTTCGTTACCAATACGATGGAGAACTCTTTACACGTGCGGACGTATTGGTGCGAAAATATTCTATAGAAAAATACTTAAAAAATAAAGATTATAATTTTGCACTTTACACTAAAATGCAGTCAGGAAGAGGAGCGTTGGGAACCCATAATGCTAAAAAATTCAAGACTTTAATAGAAAGTTTAGAAACCTCCACTTTTGATGTATCCAACCCTATATTGTATGAAGGAAAGTATAGATTACGTGACGGAAGTCATCGTTTGAGCTGGTTTTATCATAATAGAGACATATTTATTCCATGCGGTGTGTGGGATAAAAAATTGGGTCCTGGTTTTATAAATTATGGAATCAATACGATAAATGGAGTTAACAAAGAAGAAAGGGAGGCAATACAAAACGAGTTGAATTTATTAAAAAATTATGTAGATGACAAATACGTTTAATAACACATTATTGAATATGTAGTTTTATTATAATGGGCGACACGTATAAGATACCCCCACATTGCACACATCAACCCAAATGGGTTGTTGACCATTTTGCCTATTTAAATCGTATGGATAAAGAAAGAACCGAAGACCAAAAAAACTGCACAAGTGAGCTTACGAAGATTTGTGATAAATATAAAAAATATACTGACAAAGGACCTGATGGTCCTTACTATATCAAACATAACTACACAGAAGTCTATGGTGACCTATTGAGACATTATAAAGATAGAGAAATAAATTTTCTAGAAATAGGTGTTAGACAAGGAGGGTCACTTTGTATGTGGGCAGACTATTTACCCAAAGCACATGTTCATGGTGTGGATATTAATTTGTCAACATTGGAAATAAACTTAAAAGATAAACCTAACATCAAAACCTATCAATTTGATGCTTACAAACCCGAAAATGTAGAAAAACATTTCAAAGGTATGAAATTTGATGTCATTTTAGACGACGGAAGTCACACTGTGCCAGACCAAAAGAAAATGTTGAATATTTGGAGTAAATATATGGCTGATGACGGCGTTATTATTATTGAAGATATCGCAAATGTAAAGGATGCCAGAGAAATAATATTAGCATTTGAAGGACCGATAAATAAATGTAGTATCATAGACAGAACCCATTGTGTTCCTTCTCTTGATGATGTAAATGTAATTTACTATAAGTAATACACATTTACACGCCATTCTGTCTATTTTGACGAACCATTGTCCCTTTCTCAAACTCATCGGTGAAAATATTCTTTTTCCCGAACCCCATAG
>Ga0233414_10001065_pt1 | contig 10874 bp, 13 predicted proteins | sample Na_anoxic_10_MG_FD_189020 | JGI IMG/M metagenome (GOLD analysis project Ga0233414, IMG submission 189020) | Seawater microbial communities from Saanich Inlet, British Columbia, Canada - Na_anoxic_10_MG | ecosystem: Environmental > Aquatic > Marine > Inlet | place: Canada: British Columbia...
CTCTACGAATATATTAACTGATCTGTTAAGCAGCCCATCAATTTGAACTGCGTTAGCAATCGTACTTAAATCGTATTCTGAATCAGCCCAATCCACGTTATGTAACATCTTGTTATAGTTAACATTCTTTACATACTTAGGTTTGCTAAATTTAAGAGAAGGATCTTTAATTGTCGCATCAGAAATATCTCCATTCAAGTTGAAGTCAGACGTATCATTATGTGTGAATCTATTTACTTTAAAAAGTTCTGAAAGTCCCATTATCCAATCCTACTGTTGTTTAATATAGTATCTAAAATACTACTAATATCTTCTGGTTGTAAAACTGAACCACAAGAACTTGATGTTCCACTTGAACCGTCACCGGTATTTAAACCATTATCTGATACTAATCCAGTTGCTCGTTCACTAGACATTCCCATGTAGTTTTGTAAGAATGCTAATATCTCATCATCAATTGGAGGCTTTCCAGAATTCTGCGAGTTATCTTCATTACTCTTACCTGGTCCAGTACCTGTGTTACCATTGTCGTTATTATTTAGTATAGTATTATCATCAGCAAAGATGAAGTCATTAGCGCCATATTTACCAGATGTATTATTCGGGTCAGTTAGTATATCTTTAAGATAGTGAAAGTATGGATTACCATCATCGTCACTAACTTCGCCATCTACTTCTGGATCATTAGATAGAAATATACAGAACTCCCAGCTAACTACTGCTTGTTTAATGTTTTCTAGAATCTTTTTAATTAATACTAAGAACTCTTTAATTTTTACATTCTTAGCTAATTCCTTTTTTTTAGCTTTATTAAATTTATTAAATAAATTACCTAAGAAACCTTCAAGTAGCATCTGTAATCGTTTAGTCATACCATAGTCATGAATGTATTTTTTAATTATACCAATGAAATCCATATACGGAAGACATTCAGCCCAGCTATCAGTACCAACAGCTTCATCAATTTGTTGTATAATAAAATTAATAGTACCATCTCTTAGTGTGAATAATATCTCTTGTAATGCGATACAAACGAATCCAACTACAGCTTCAGATATAGTTCTAATGAAATCAAATGCGGGCATTATTAAATCATTAATATCAAAATCAATAAATGTTAAGATAATATCTATTACAACAATAAGCGAATTAATAACTTGACCAAACTTAGTTTCATCTACAACTAGTTCAAAGTTATCTTCGTTAATATATATACCATCAACTCCGCGACCATCGTTATCAATTAGTTCATGTACCCAATTATTATAATCTTCTAACTGAGATTGTAAACCTAGTTGTATTAATATGTTTCTAATCAAACAACACATAGCAGAATCATCTAAATAGAATGAACCAAGAACACCAATCATATCTTTAGCTAATAATTTTAATATTGGGGTATCAATATTATATGTTAAATCTGATAGTAAATCCATCAAATCATTTTGATTACCGCTAACATAATTAGAGAAGTCTTTAACACCTTGAAAGCTAGCGGTACCAACATTATCAGTTAATGATTTCACTTTGTGTAAAAATTCATAATCTCTTTCTTCATCACTATTAGGAGCTTTATCTATAGCCATATATTAATCCTCGATTGAATTTTTAGGTTCGTTAGAATCTTCAGCATTATCAGCAGGAGGTATATACGCTGATTTTCCAATAGCGTCCATTTTACCTTTCATTGTATGCTTTTCTATCTTTTCATTATTGTAGATAAACTTATGTATTTTATCAGGATGCTCTTCAGTTTTATCTCTCATAGCTCTGGTATCATCATTATCAATTAACATTCTACAAACAAACTTTTCAAATTCAACGTGTTCGCGCATCTCTCTAATAGTTTTGTTCATTAATAATCCAGCTGATATATAACCATTATTGTTTACTGTTTCCATATCATATCCTTATTCGTTATTAGATTTATTATTAAATCGAGCATCATTATATGCTGCTACTAATACGTTCTTAGCTGCTTCGACACAATCAGGTGTAACGCCAGGCGCTGGCGCATCAGATAGATCTTCATATGATTTCATAAATTCAAAATAGCTATCGCATTTATCTGGTTTAGATTCTTCTTTTAATTTTTCATCAGTTTCAAATTTCTCAAATGCGTCTGCCACAGCAGTCTTACTTTTATCGTCATCAAATGCTAATTCGTCTTTAACTATTTCTTCTTCAACCGGTCTTGCATCAGGAGCAATAGAACTACCACAATTTTCAAAATATGCTAACCCAGCATCAGAACAGATGCCAACTAATGGTTGCATTTTACCACCGCCTCCACTATTATACCAAATTTGAATATTTGGCTCAGGCGTATAATCTTTCCATGCTGCGTGTGGTATTTTACATAAGAAAATCATCTTTAATTTATTAACTAACTTATGCATTATGCCAAATCGATACCATACATCTTTACCTTGTTTGAAGAATAACAGAACCCAGAACCAAAATCGAACCGTCCAAATTATCATATCGACAGGTTTACAAACTAGTTTCTCAATCATATTAAATATAGAAGTCCACATCCTAGCCCAGATATAATTCCAAAACAATTTATTAATAAGATACATAGATGTAGCTGCTAATTGGGATTCAAATGCTTCTTGAGAATTAGCAATATCTTCATCAGTAGATCTATCTATTGATGCTTGTACTTCTTCAGGTGTAGTCCCAGCTTCAGCGAATTCTAATCCTTCAAATGCCGCCTTAGTTATATCATGGCAGTTTTCTAAGTTATTTAATATTCTAGTATCACCAATTAATGGCGTTAACTGAGGGATATGGCCTGGCGATATATATGGAAAGTAAATATCTAATATAGCTTCAGCTTTATCAAAAGTAGACTTATGTATAGTAGTGTCGCCATCGCCATTTATTATAGCCGCAGATTTCCCAATACTATCATTAGCTGGACCGATACGCATACCAGCCGTCATATCATCTCTCATGTCTTCAAGTGTTTTAATTAAACTTTCATTCTCTTTAACACTAGCGATCATATCAGCAAGACTATTATCTGCTTGTTGTTGATTACTACTAGCTCCATCTTTATCGCCTTCACAAGGACTATCTGATCCTTGTGATACAGACGCTGGACTATTCACTGGTTTCTGAGGAAAGGTTATCTGTCCACCATCAATCAGTGATTGTAAGTCCGATTCATTTATAGTTTGTCCAATATAATCATCTACATTAAGTTTAGTATCATCAGCCATTAAATTTGTCTCCTAAATCCACTTCCAAAAACATTTGAACCTCTGGAATGTTTATTCCCACCAACCATCCTTGGTCCACTAAATAACGGTGGCGCTTCTGGATCTCGTATAGGCCTATCATTTTTAGTTAGTATAGTAGATTTTGGAGAAGCAGTATCTCTGCCCTCAAACGTATCTAATCTAGGATTTCTCATAAACTTAATCTTATTATCATAAGAGCTTTTTAATAGAATACCAAACTGATGGTAGAAGCCATATACAGCTAAATGGAATCCATCTAATACGTGGTCTTCACCTTCATATGTGAAGTCACCTCGAGCAGTAACAGTCTTGATTATATATCCACGCATCTGCCCAATAAGTCTATGTTGTTCATCTTCCTCTTTTGGAAGAATCATTCTACCTTCTTCATTAGCAAGTACAGATTGGTTAATCATTAAACCTTTATTACGCTTCTTAACTTTCTTTTGAATGATAGGGTCATAGTGTTCTGTTGATGCGCCTGAGTCAACTACATGTAGTTTTCTAGCCATACCAAGTTCAGGATGCTTTCTACCATAATGAGTAAGTTCTTCAACGTTAGTATCGCCAGCGCCATAGTCAACATATACAAAGTCTATCTTATAATATGTCATTAATCTGATAATCTCTTTACGAGTCTCACGCTGCGTAGCATCTTTAGCTTTAACTCCTTTACGATAGAACAGTCGTATCTTACCAGTACAGTCTATCTTAACGTCCTCTTGAGTTTCATGATTATAATACTCAATAAACGTAGGTTGTTGGCAGTATTCAATAACTACAATCTGACCTCCATTCTTATATGTATTCCAGTCAACACCAATAATATACTTATTACCTGGATTCTGTTCAAAGCCAGGATCAAATATATCTACGTCATCAGATACGTACTCTGGGAAGTAATCAACTAAACAATCATCAATATGTTTATGTTTATATACACCTTGAAGTTCTTCACCAAATTCAGCACCAAACTCTCTAAGGTATGCCCCATCAGACATAATAGATTTGAATTCAAACTCAGTAGATTCTTGGATTGGTCTACCAGTCGACGTAACTTGTTCTATTGTAGTCCAAGATGGATTATCAGGATGCCACGATGGTACATGTAAATGCCACCAACCAATTTCAAGATTCTTAGTGCACCAGTCATAGTAAAGACCACGTTGCCCAGAAGGAGTAGAACAAGCTCTAATCTTAGTAGTAAGATCAGTACCAGCAATCGGTAGTACTGCTTCTTCCATAATATCTCTAGGTATGAAATCTACCTCATCAATGAATAAAAGATTACACGACTGACCGCGAACAGACGTACCTTTATTAGCAGAAGATATACCAAGAGTCATACCTTTGATTACTGAACCATTATCAAAGTGAATTTCACTTACATCACTTCTTTTGATTTTAGTTATCTTTCTAGATAACCACTCACAGTCGCCGATTAACTGTATGAAAGTATCAAAGATCATTTTAATCTGAGAATCCATAGGCGTCATAACTAGCACAGTGAACGGCACTTCTTTTGTGCCATTCTCATTTATCCGAGTAGCTATAGGTTGAGCTGTCGCCCACCATAGTGCATCTGCACATAGTCCTACTGTTTTACCAGAACGTCTACCTTGTCTAAGTACCATTTTTTTATTAGTCTTAGTAGCATTTAAATATTCTTTCTGATAAGATCTAAGCTCTAATGCTTTCTGTGGATCATTTGGATTACGTAGAAATGCTTCTGACCATTTCACTGGATCGTTTATTGTTTCTAAAAACCATTCTTGATATTCTTTTTCTAACATATAATTTCCTTATCGGTGCATCATTGCGCCTTCGTTTCCTAGCATACTTCTACCATTAATTCTTGATTTAGAAATTGCTTGTACCGCTCTTTGTCTTTCAGTTGCTGCGCCTTGACTTAAGAATCCTAATTCTAATTGTCCGCCTAACTCAGGATTAGCTATTGACGCTAACGATGAGAAGGTTTGATCGACTGCTCTTACGCCAGCTTGCGCAACTGGATTAGCAACCATTTTAATGCCTTCATACATTAATGACCCAACCGCATACATAGCGCTAGCCCAACCAGCCAAAGCACCTATTTTAATGGCACCTCTACCAACTTTTGTAAGTGCGTCAGCCCCAAAGCTTAGTCTTTTAGCATAGCGTAAACTACGAGTAAGGTCAGCTTCTACTTTATATTGAGAACGGAACCCACCGCCAAAAAATTTCTGACCAAATGTTGCTTTTGCTGATCTTGTAGTATTAGATAGCGCTCGTTGTCTATATGTCGCAACTTTTTGTTTTATTAAATCTCGATCGGCGGCATTTGGTCCATTATTGATCAACTCACTAATTTCAGTTCTAAGTATACCCATGCGTCTAAAGTTAGAATTAACTTTAGAGCTATATCCATGTAGCTTACTTTCAATATCAGCTATTTTAGATTTGTTACCCTGATGCCATGATGTATCTTTAATTTTCATTTTAGACGCAGATAGTATACCATCTTTCATTTGAAGAAGTCCCGTATCAAAATCAACATTTATGCCTTTTCTCAATTTACCAACAGTACTACGAATATCTTTAACTGATTCAGATCCTTGTAATGTGCTACTCCATCCAAACTTCTTAGTGATCCCACCAAGGTCGCGATATATGCCTTTGGCGATGCCTCTAGTCATGCCATTATTAATTAAGCCTCCACGTCTAAGTGGATTTATAGCTGCAACATTAAGTCCACCTCTTTGCATATTCCATACCGAAGCGTCATATTTCATACGCTCCCATGGTAGGAGTGAGGCTTTGGCAAATTCTTTACCAATGTCTAATACGCCTAAACTATCTTCTTGATACTGTTGCATTATATGCTCCTATTAACCGTGTCTACCAGCAGATAAAGATAGTGATAACCCAGCGTGATTACCAATACTTAGACTACCATTACCTCTAGCTCTACCAACTCTATTTTGTAATACTTTAGAGCTATATCTAGAATCTTTCATATATCTAGTTGCCATACTATCAGACGCAGCAGACATCGCACCATTCATAACTGCTACACTAGTCATAGCTGTAGCTCCAACTGCTGCTATCGTACCATATCCGATAGGTTTAATTACTGGTCTAGTTGCGTCATATAGTTTAGCTATCTTATTAGAACCAGAACGCAGTACGCTATCTACATCAGATATCATATTATATCCTGCAGTGTTACTACCTGCTCCAATTTTTCTAACGCCTCTACCTATTGCTTTAGTTCCAGCTTCGCCAAACTTTACAGTACTAGACATCATACTCTTTAATACGTTATTATTTCTATTACGACCCATTGTTTTTGCTACAGCGTTAGCTGCTTTCTGTAAGAATGCCATGATTAATACCTCGTATGATTAATAGCATTAGCGTGAGCTTTCAATGCTATGTTTTTATTCGTAATACTACCAGTAGTAGTACGGAAACTATTTCTAGTAGAGTTTTTGGCAGTAACCATAACTTTACTAATAGTTTTATTTAAATGAACTTTAGAACCAAAATCAGTAGTTAGTGATTTTATCTCATCAAAACCACGCTTATAACTATTTGGTATATATGCGCTTCTATTATCCATGTTGGTAATTCTTGTACTTTTAACAAAGTGATTATTATTGTTATAACTACTACTTAATTTAGATATAGCTATCATGGCCCCACCTAAAGCAATCGCTGCGATTACACTATTCTTATTTCTTTTAGTAAAATCTACGATACCTTTTCTAGCAGCTTTAATCTTAGGATAGTGATCTAGGTTTTTCTTAAACGTACTATGTTTAACTGGGTCTATCGCAGCTTGACCTTTAGGTGTTTTAGTAACATTTTTACCAATAGTAGTATGATTCTTAGCAAGATTAGCAGCTCGCTTATCAGGCGACGCAGGTTTTTTAAGATTCTCTCGTTTAACAGTATAATCAGTTTTAGCGTTATACCATGGTGCGCGCTCATCTACATTATGTAAATTAACTTTAATTGGTTTACTCGTAGTAGCAACATTATAGTTTCTACTATTTTGATTATTGACGCTATTCTTTCTTGGTTGACCTTTTGATCGTCTCTTTAATTTTTGTATTTCACTTTTATTACGATTATTAGGATTAGTAGTATCAGTATTTAACTGATTGCTTCTTTCAATTGATTCAGCTTTAGCCACCATATTATGTCTACTTTGCGAATTTCGTTCAGCTGATAGATATTCATTATATGATGATTTATATGTCCTTGCGCTATTTGTATTATGTTCTTTAATAAATCGTTGGCGATCACCAGCATATATATACTCAATGTTAATATCACCAGTTTTATTAAAAGTGATACCGGTTGCTGCTCCGGTACCATATTGTAATTTTTTCCCAGAAAACTTATCATTTTTATACATACTTTTATCATAATGATGCGCATATGTTTCGTTAGGAATATATTCATGATACTTACTCATATCAAATGTGTCATATTTTAAATCGCGCGGTTCCATTATATTACGCCCATCATCGCATTCTTAATAATATCTTCCATGCTATTAGTACCTTGGATACCATAGCGTTTCTTAGCTAATCTAGTAGCCATAAACTCATTAAGTAATTTAGATTTTAGATTCTTTAAATCCATCTTTATTAAGAACTCAGGAGCAATATCTCTACTCATAGTAGCACCACCGCGACCTTCTTTAGTGATCTCTTGAACCAAACTAGTATTAGCTAACATACCAGACGTTCTCATGTCTAATAGCTTAGCGTCAATGAAGTCAAATAATAGTTCCATTTCTACAGTATCCTGTGGGTCTATATTTAAATCATCACAGAGCGTCAGCTCTAATTCATTACTAAGTTTCTTTTCAATAGGACATACATATCCTTCAGGTTCGAGTCCAGCTTTTAATAGTGGACAAGATAGTCTATAAGGGCAGTCATCAGAACTACATCTCATTAACATAACAGAAGTAGATACAGTAGAGATTCCAGATTCAAACATCTTAGATATCTTAGCTAGCTTATCTTTATTCTTAATTAACTTATGTAGCGCCTCTTCTGGGTACATAGAAAGAAGAGGAGATAAATCTCCTACCTCCTCCTCAATGATTGCCATTTGAGTGTTTTCATTATTTTCTCTTAAATTAATATTTGACATCATTATACTCCAATTAAAACTCTTCAACTATCGTTAATTTAAATTCGTTTACACCTTGTAAGTCATTTATGAACTTGTTAAATGTGTTACCAGAATTCAATATCGCTCTTTCATTACCTAGTTTACCATACTCAGACGCTAATAATACGCAACCAGCAGTATGTTCATCTACATTACCTGAATGAAACAAGACATACGTTCTACCTTGTACTCCTGTGATTTCAAATGTATCTGGGAACTTCCGTGAGCTATATCGTTTACAGATATACTGCCCAGTTGGAATACATGAAACATTGGACGCATTATCTCTAGAGTAAGGTTCTAACGTGACGCAGAATGCTGCGCCATTAAATATCATAACTCCAAATGTTCCAAATTCAGGATGTGTTTCTATTCTAACTATTTTTAACATGTCCATATTATTTTCCTTTAATCTTTGAATTTTTAGGTTTGTTATAATTCTGTCTACTCAAATTAGCTTTAGCTCTAACTCGAACATCGCGTTTACGTTTGTTAGCAGCTCTCTGCCGCCCAGTAAACATTATCTGCTGCCCACACCACTACCCCATCTACCAGGATAATGTCCATTGCTACCATTACTATCAAATACATCACCTGCGCTTTGACCACCTGCTTGTTTTACAATAACGTGTAATGAGCCACTAGCTGTTATAGTAATTGGAAATGCGAACACTTGTGGTAGTGGACTATTCGCTAATATGTTAGCACTACTATCTTCAATAGTCATTGTTCCTGTTCCTTCAATATCAGCTACAACTAAATATAAACCACTTGGAGGCGTAATAGTTACGGCTTCATCTACTAATATATATTTCATATTATTCTCCTATTTTAGACATTTACATGTCCTTCATAGTATAGTATAAAAAAAAAGAAGAGCATATCAGGACGACATACTCTTCTAAATTTACTATTGTATTAATAGTTATTGGAAACGCTTTCACATAAAACTTATAGGGGTATTAGTATTACGTAATGTTATATTTAAGCCTCAGCTGAAGTAAGACCTAGATCAGCAGCTTTATCTCTAAGACTTTCAATACTTCTATTTAACAAAGTATCTCTCTCAGGACAAACCAACTTCTTTTCAGCAGATAGTTTTAAAATACTATCAACTAATTTTACTTTTTCTGCATCTATAGCATCGCCTAGGAATCTTACAACATCACTTTGTTCAAACGTAACATTATCAGAAATACCAATAGGTTTAATGTTCTCATTTATATCTTTATCGTGACCATATCGCTCTTGTTTAATATTGCCTTCATCATCAAATGACATAACAGACAATGACATATATCCATCATCGCTATATTTCTTATTCGGTGCGTCAGCAAAGAATGATATGCTAGCAACTTTTCTTTTATCGCCAACATTTTTACCATCAATCATGACAGTAGTTCCTTCAGTGGTTAAATCAGTTAAAATTTCAAATTTCATAATATTTCTCCTTTATTAGTTTAAATATTTCCATTTAAACTTTTTATGACTTTTTAATGTGCCTTTACAACAAGAACATATATGCCCTGGATTAAATCCATCTTGTTCGGCTAATTTAATATAATCATAAATTTTAATTATTTCTAACGTATCTTTATTTAATTGTGCTATTTTTTTACATCTTGGATGTTTGATTCCCGATTTAATATCACTCATTTTACGCTTAGTTTCATCAGAACAACTAGTTCCATATTTAGAACTTAATGCGCCAGTCCTACCTTTATGCGCATTACTTAACTTTATTTTATGTTCGCGTGAAAAAGTTTTACCAAAATAATGTTTAGCATTATTTGTGCTTATTAATTTTTTAGTTTCTTTAGAATGATGTCTACCTGACATACAACCAATACCACCTAAATCTAAATTATAACACATAGCATCATTAATTTCAATATCAGTGATAACTAATTCTTCTAATTCATATGCGTCGACTTCAGTATCACAATAACAGAGTATTGTTCTTGTAAAATTATTACGTCCATATTTTGTTAATGCTTTTTTTAAAAGTTTTCCAGAACCTAAATAATTATCACTTATATCATTAGTAGAATGCTTACCATAATAATATTTATTATTAACTAAATTAATAGTCTTATATATAAAGTGATATTTCATTTTTATCTCCAATTATTAAAAAAGGCAGATGTAATATCTGCCTAGTGATATTCCTTTATAGTATAGCATTCTACATAAAATTAAACGGAGTAAGCTTATTACTAATTGGTGGCACCATTGCTTGAGGTAATCCAGCTTGGAAATCTCGTCTAGTTTTACTCTGATGTCCACTCTGACCAAAGCCGCCATCTCGCTTAGTAGCAACTGATAGATCATCTTCTACTATTTCTAACAGTTCAACTTTCTTAGGAACAATCTGAGCAATACGTTCACCAAGAGTAATAGTTTGAGTTTGTCTAGAAGTATTCATAATGATAACTCCTACTTCTTCACGATACG
>Ga0233414_10001066_pt1 | contig 10871 bp, 12 predicted proteins | sample Na_anoxic_10_MG_FD_189020 | JGI IMG/M metagenome (GOLD analysis project Ga0233414, IMG submission 189020) | Seawater microbial communities from Saanich Inlet, British Columbia, Canada - Na_anoxic_10_MG | ecosystem: Environmental > Aquatic > Marine > Inlet | place: Canada: British Columbia...
ACAAGACAAAAGAAGTAAGCCAATGTTTAAGATGTTGAAAAATAATATAATAAACACATTTATACACAAGACTAAAACAAACTCTAACACAAACATGTGGACTACATTTAAAGACTACAAGGGTTCGCTTGCTGGTAAGGGGTATACTAAAGGTTTTGTAGCTTGTAATGCAAGGGCTACAAATGAATACGGACACAAGAAGAGTCTAGCATATTGTTTGAATGTGTATTTTAACCCATATATTAAGAATTACTTTGTTAAGAATGGTATTGAGGTTCAGGAAGATATGTATGCTTTGTCAGAGCTAATTCAATGGGTGTGGCGTTCTGCAATAAGAAATGGAGATGAGATTACCTTATATATTCCATCTTCAAGGATGAGGGGGTTGTTGAAGGATTTTTTAAATGGGTTTGATGAATAAATAACAAAATAAAATAAACAAAGGAGAGGTTGATATGATTGGAATAATAGATGCTGACTTAGCATCAAGAAAAAAACACAGATTTCCAAATTTAGCACTAATGAAAATAAGTGGTTACTGCAAAAACAATGGTTATGATACGGCTTTAATAGTTGATCCAGAAAATGCTGACCTTGAGAGTTTTGAAAAGATATACATTTCCAAGGTTTTCACAGACACGTACATTTCTCCCGAAATATTACAATTGCAAAATGTAGAATATGGTGGTACAGGATTCTTCTATGATAAAGCTGAAAAACTTCCAGAACACATTGAACATCACATGCCAGATTATGACTTGTATAGTAGTTGGGTTTCTAGTGAACTATTATTAGGTAAAAAAAAGTTAGAGTACAAGTATTACACGGATTATTCTATAGGTTTTACTACTAGGGGTTGTTTTAGAAGGTGTGAGTTTTGTGTAAACAAAAATTATACAAAAGTGAGTTTGCATAGTAATCTATCTGAATTCATAAAAGAGGATAGAAAAAACATTTGTCTTCTTGACGATAATATTCTTGGATATAGTAAGTGTGCAAGTATTTTTGCAGAGCTACATGCAACCAATAAGCGTTTCAAATATAAACAGGGTATGGATTTAAGATTGATGACTGAGGAAAAAGCTGAAACATTAATACAATCAAAATATATAGGTGATTATACATTTGCATTTGATAATATAAATGATTTGGATATTATAGAAAAAAAGTTAAGATTGTGGAGATATCATTCTAAACATCGAACACAAGCAACAAAACTTTATGTGTTCTGTGGTTTTGATAGAGATGACAAGTGGAACGCCAGCTTTTGGGATTATGATATCGTTACAGTTTTTCAAAGAATAAAACTCTTAATGAAATATGGTTGTTTGCCGTATATTATGCGTTTTAATCGTTATGAAGAAAGTCCTTATCGTGGTATGTATATAAATCTTGCTAGATGGTGCAATCAGCCAAGTTTTTTAAAGAAGAAAAGTTTCAGGGAGTATTGTATTATTAACGGTGAAAAAAGTGCTACAATGAGATATTTGGTGGAGTACGAGAAATCACATCCAGAAGTTGCAAGAGAGTTTTTTGACATCAAGTTTGATGGTTTAAATAAGTATTGAATTAAAATAACGATTTTATAAAATCATAACAAAAAAAGGAGGAAAATTATGAGACAGATACTAATCACACAAGAAATAAACCAAAAGAATACGAAAGATGTAATCGAAAAACTAACACAATGGATACGTAAGGACGACGAACAAGACAATAAATTAAAGAACTACACAAGAGAGCCCATAGATGTTTTAATCAATACGTTTGGCGGTGATGTGCATACATCAATGGGAATTGCAGATATTATCAGACATTCAAAGACCCATATAAATACAGTATGTATAGGGAGTGCAATGAGTGGTGGGTTTTTTATTTTGATCGCAGGACATACTAGAAAAGCTTACCCTATGAGCACAATGATGTATCACCAATTGTCGCATCGTATTTGGGGAACATTGCAAGAGTTGAAATTTAATGTAGAGTGGGATTCAAGACTACAACACACTCTTGATAAGTTTGTAGTAGAGAAAACTAAAATAGAAGGAGAGACATTAGAAGAATATAATGCTAAACAAAAAGATTGGTATATGACAGCAGAAGAGGCTTTAAATTTAGGTGTTATTGATGAAATCATAACTAAATAAAGCGGATATAAAAATAACAAAATAAAACGGACATTTTAAAAACAAAAGGGGGTTGCAAATGAAGTATGTTGATATCGAAGGATATGTGATTTATAGCCCTATTCGTGGTTTCTATTTAGATACAAGAGGTAAGTTTGAGTTTAGCGGTCTTTTCGGGGGTTGTATTCCATTTAAGACCATTGAGGAAGCCGAAAAGGTGTATGATAATTTGAATACCGATGTTCTTGGATGGAGTTATGAGTTGTATGAAGTAAAATTTAAAGTTAAAAGTGTAAAGAAAGTGGAGGAATAAATAACAAAATAAAACAAGGGGTGGCAGATGTGAAAATTGATAATAGTTTAGTATTTGGAACTGAAGATTTAGATGAAGTTCAAGCAATTTGTGAAAGTAATAACTATGGCTGTGGATTGTTTGAAGATTTCGGTTGTCGTATTGCAGAGATTGGGATGGGTGTGGCTTCTTTTTTAGAAATACCTCGCTTGGTAGATATGACGGATGTACAGTTTGAAAATTGGTTAAGGGTTAGGTTGAATCTCAAAATAAGAGGTGATAAAAAGGAGGATTAACATGGAAGTTTTTAAAAGCATAAAAGGGTATGAAGGGTGCTATGAAATTTCAAATTATGGCACAGTCAGAAGTTTGGATAGAATTATTAACTACAAAAATAGTAGAACAGTTAGACAAACTGGAGTAATTTTAAAACCATTTATTAAAAAAAATGGGTATTTACAAGTAACATTGTATAAAAATATGAAGAAAAAACATTACTATTTACACAGACTAGTTGGGATTGCGTTTATAGATAATGACAACCCAGAAATAAAGGTAGAAATTAATCATATTAATGAGATAAAAAATGATAATTTTGCGACAAATTTGGAGTGGGCAACAAGCTCACAAAATAAAAGACACAATAATATGCATATCAGGAGGGCGAAAAATACTGACTTTGCAAAAGGTGCAGAAAAGCGCAAAATTCCAATTGTTGCTACAGATATAAAAACAGGAGAGCAGACTTATTTTAAAAGTGCAATTGATGCGGAAAGAGCGATGGGCTTTTCACATCAACACATTGCCAAAGTTTGCAGAAATAAATTACTCTCGCACAAGGGACATACTTTTAAATATGCATAACGAAAAGGAGTGATACATTGTGAAGCAATCTAATAATTTGCGATATATATTCAAAATAAACTCAAGTAGATTGCGAAGGTCTAACTGGAGTTTAAAGTTAGAAGTGTGGGAGGCAATGAGTGAAACCGAGGAGCTGGTTTCAATTTCAGACAGTCAAGTTTTAAGGTTTTTTACTGGATGTGCACAAGATAAATCTAACTTTAATGAAAAAATTTCTTTATTAAATAATAAAATAAAACAAATAAAGTCAAAGACATCAAGCATTAACACAAGAAAGAAAGTTCGTTCATTGTATGCAGATAAATATACTGCATTATTTACGCCAGATTATGTAAATATAGTAATGGAAAATAAGAAGGATTTTAGTCGTATAGTTGCTGATAATGGATTTTACATTAATGGCAAAAAATTCAAGAGATTATATGGAACCAGTGGCGGTCAAAAAAAGAGTACAATTGTATTTGTCAGCGAGCTTGTTTATGACGAGCTAGTAGTAAGGATAAATAATGGCAGAAACATGAACAATAAATTCGTACCAGCAAAATTGGAGGCGTACAAATCACTAGTGTCTAGTGCTAGTGCTCCAGTTTCCAACCCAAACGGAGTGTTAGTTGTTCAAGATTGTAAAACAAAGTTTAGTTCAAATGTTGTTGTGGTGGATGATACTGTGTCCGAGTATCCTAGGTTAACAAACGAGAAAAATTATCAAATTGAAAATGTAGATTCTGACGGATATGGGTTGATTTCACCTGAGATATCAAATAGATGGGCGAGAGAATTGCTTGGCAATAGTGCACATTTACCAACTGGATACTGCGTAAGAAACAGTTTTTGTAAAGGTATGTTGTTTACATTTGACTTTCACAAATTTGCCAAATCAATTGCAAAAAACAACATTGTGAAAGACGCATGGGGGAATGATATAAATATAGATGATGTAGAGTTAATATTAACAACATCTATGTTAAAATTATGGGATTCATATGACAGTATAGACCATTACTTGGACTGTTGTAGTAAAAATGGATACTCGTTCTCTATAACAAAGGTAATTGACGAACATTTAGAGGATGAAAGACATTTAAATTATCAGTTTATACAGTCATTGAATTTGAGCAATGATGACATTGATGAATTGATAGCCCCAACCGTAAGTGAAATTCACAAAGTCCTTGGTCAAGATCCAATGTTAAGTTTGCTATTTTTAAAAGGAGTCCATTTTGATAAAATCTCATTTAACACTATGGAAAGCAATTTTATCAAAGCTCTAATGATTGACAAGAGAATGATAAATGACCCATTCGTAAGATCTAGGATTTATGGCATGATAAGAAAAAAAATAAATAAGGCAAAAATTGGCGTACTAAAAGTTGATGGAAATTTTTCTATAATATCTGGAGACCCATTCAGCTTGTGTCAAAGCATTTTTGGGTTAAGCATTTCTGGGTTGCTTAAAAATGGAGAGTTCTACTCCAAGTATTGGTCAGACAGAAAAGTTAGTAAGGTGGCTGCATTTAGAGCACCAATGACTTGCCATAATAATATTAGAACTTTAAATTTTAAGAATACTTCTGAAATGCAGTATTGGTATAAATATATGCCATGTTGTACGATTTTTAACTCTTGGGATACAACAGCACACAGTCTAAATGGTGCTGATAAAGATGGTGACAGTATTCTTACAACTAACAACCCAGTCATTTTAAGGAATATTAGAGAGCTTGATGCCATCCTATGTGTACAAAAGAATTCTGAAAAAAAAATACCTATTGAGGCTGACTTTGTACGGGTCAACAAGGATAATTTTGGCGATGAGATTGGTGCGGTAACAAATAGAATCACCACCATGTTTGATGTTTTGGTTAACTTTGAAGATGGATCAAAAGAGCATGAGGAGTTACTGTATAGGATTTCATCTGGTCAGAACTATCAGCAAAATGCTATTGACAAGGCTAAAGGCATTGTTGCAAGGTCAATGCCAAAAGAATGGTATGATTTTCATTCAAATCTCACAAAAAAAGATGATAGCAATGACACTAGGCTTAAAAACGAATTTAATATGAGAATACTTGCTGATAAAAAACCTTACTTTTTCATTTATATATATCCTCATCTCATGAAGAAATATAATGTTTATATCAAAGCGGCAAGAAAAAATTGCGAACGAAGGTTTGGTATAGAGATTAGAGACTTGATTGAAAAAGAACATTTGTCTGAAGAAGAGAGTTTATTTCTTGAGTATTATCACAAGAAAATGCCTGTGTCCACTAGTGATTCGACCATGAATAGAATATGTAAGAGAATTGAACAAGAATTTGATGGGATTAATTTAAACTTTAAGGAACTAGATTTTGATTGTTCTTTGTTGAAAAGTAATTTAGGGTACAGTGCAATTTTGTTCAAGAAGATATCCGAATTATTTAAGAGTTACAGACAAAGAGCTAGAGATCATTCTATTATATCCAAAACATCAAATCTTAATAAGGATGAAGTGAGAGTTGGATACGAGATATTAAAGGAGAGCTTTAAGATTAAGGCGTTTGAAATTTGTCCAAATGAAGAAGAGCTTTGTAATATTGTAGTTAGTCTATGTTACAACAGTAATAAATCAAAACAATTTGCATGGGATATTTGTGGTGAAAAAATTATTGCTAACATTTTGAAGAATAATGACTATACCATACAGTATCCCGAATTGGATTTTAATGGAAGTGTTAATTTTAAGAACAAATCATTTAGTGTAGTCACAAAAAAATTGGGGAGTGGTGATGATTATGAAAATCATTCTGAATGAAAAAAGATTTGCAGAAGAATCAATCAAAAGTGGTGAAACAGACAGGAAACCATCAAAAACACTTCATGCCATAGCTAAATATTATTATAGTCTTGGCATGTTGGAAGATCAGGTTATTTACAATTTAGAATGTTTTATGAAACAAAACTACCCAAATTTCGTTCGGTCAAAGTGGCAAGATAAAATTGAAAAAGTTGCAAGTCAAGAATTAAGAAATAAAAAGCCACTTAATAATATCGAACAAATAAATATTACCGAATCTGAACTTAAAACCATAAAAAACTTGGAAAGTATTGGTATTGAGAAACTTGCATTTGTATTGTTAGTTCACGCAAAGGTGTTTAATGAGTTAAATGGAAGCACAAGCAATTGGGTTAATAGCAAGTCACAAGATATATTTAGTGATTGCAATGTCCCTATAAGTGTTGAAAAACAGAACTCTATGATATTTAGACTTAAAAATTTGGGATTAATAAGTCTATCTCACAAGGTTGACAGTGAAAGTATAAGGGTAAACTTTATTGACAATGAAAGTAAATGTACAATTCAAATTACAGATTTCAGAAAGTTTATATATGAGTATCTAAAATGGCGTGGTGAAAAAATTGTCAGGTGTGCAGAATGTAAGGTAAGCATTAGAAAAAATAATCATCACAGAACTAAGTATTGTAACAAGTGTGCTAAAAAAGTTAACAGAAATAAGACAAGAGAACGTAAGAATAGTACTAAAAGTTTGAAAATAAAAACTCTCTAACACTACTGGGGTAATGGTTATTTTATGATGTCAGTTACTCTATTATGATGTAGTAGTACGTGGTTTTTAGCTCACACACAATTATATATGCAAAAGGTGCTTATGAGATTTCTTATTATAATTATTGTTAAATATTAGAGCGTGACGAATGGGCACGTAGTTGACAGGCAACGGAAAAACCTGTGAGATAGGGGGTCGTGATAACCCCGACCAAAAAGATTTGCTCGTAGAGCCACGAGCAAGGCAAACTAAAAAAGCTCACCGAGAAGATTTGCTCATAAGGGCGTGAGCAAGGTAAAATAAAGAAAGCTCACTAATCGGAGGGATGAATAATGGATGCGAGTCAAAGAGTAATTGAACTTAATCGTGAAATGAGAAAGTTAGAAATAGAAAATATTAAACTAGAAGCTGAGGTACTAATAGAACAGGTCGATTTTATAGTTGATAGGGGATGTGAAAATGACCACCTCCTAGAAAGAATTTCAAAACTTTTTAAAAAAATAATTAGATATAACTTAGAGGGATAATATAGTAAAACAAAAAAGCTCATATATAAAGAGCTAAGGTGAATCGCTACCGTATAGTGCGAGGTTTAACGCAGAGCGTGATAGCTCAATAAAGAAATATAAAGAGTTATTCGAGAGTATAATTTTTATGTTATCATCCTTCAAGTTGGTGGATAAGCTTGAGGCTGACTAAATCCACAATTATACTCTTTTATATAAGCTGGTGTAGCTCAGCTGGTAGAGCAACTGACTTGTAATCAGTAGGTCGGGGGTTCAATTCCGTCCACCAGCTCCAAAATTTATTGAGGTCGGAAATGGTTCCCGACACATATAATGTGTACCTGAGATGTGGGACACACCGCCCCACCAATAAATTTGCAAGAATAGCGTTAGCTCCAAAAAATAAATCAAAGGGTGGGAATGTTTTGAAGAAAGTTTCGAAAGATGTTTTTATGGATATGACAAAAAAGGGGTTTTTAAAACCTAGAGGCAGGGAAGTTTATCATTACATCACTGGGAAAAGCAAAGGCAAATCTGCCAGAAAAAAGCATTACGTATGTGAACCAGTACTAGAAAGATACTTACGTCATATTTCGAGAGGTGGTTAACTTGTGCAAACAACCCAGTAAGGTAATTTGTGATACCAATGTATTGCTAGACGGCTTGAATGCTGAGGATTTTGAAAAAATAGTTATACCAATTGTCGTTGTTGAAGAACTTGACAAAATAAAACAAGGAGAAAATTCAGGACTTGCTCATCGTGCGAGAAAAGCAACTAGAATGATTGAAGCAGCCGAGAATGTTGAAATACTATCGGGCTCTACTTATTCACTGCCAATTGATTTTTTAAATTCAATTGCTGATAACAGAATATTATCATATGCGACTGATGTTGTTTTTGGAAGAGAAGGCTATGTGTTTCTAAGCAATGATTTGAATGTTAGGCTTAAAGCAAGAAGTCTGCATATACCATGTGAGAGCTACAATCAAAAAAAGCTTAGTGAGTCTTATGCTCATAATGGCTGGCTCGAACTTGACTCTGTAAGAGATGCGGAAAGTTTGGCAAAATGGGAAGAAGGCAACAGAAAAGAAAACTTATGGAATTTAAAATTAAATGAGTATATTGCGATAAAAGATGATGGCAAAGTTGTAGACAAGTTAAGGTTTACTAAGAATGGATTCAAGAAAGTTTTACCTAAAGAAATATCTAGTATTACCATGAATAAAATTAAACCATTAAATGTTGAGCAAGAATTTTTATTTGATATGCTTCAAGACAATAGTATAACTATCAAATGTTGTACTGGAACATGGGGCACTGGTAAGGATTTTTGTATGCTTGCACAAGCATTTAGTATGCTTGACACTAAAAAAGTTCAAAAAATAGTTTGGGTTAGAAATACCATTGAAGTAAAAAACTCAAAGCCAGTTGGATTTTTAAAGGGAACTCTTGATGAGAAGCTTTTACCTTATGCTCAAGTAATGTGTGATCATATTGGTGGTAAAATGGGACTTGAGTTTTTAATTCAAAATGGTAAGGTTGAATTACAACATTTGGGTTTTATCCGTGGAAGAAACATTGAAAATTCAATTATATATTGCTCTGAGGCAGAGAATATGACAAAAGAACATATTCAGCTAATTATGGGTCGTATTGGCGTTGGAAGTTATTTGTTTTTAAATGGAGACTTAAGACAGACAGATGAAACGATATTCGAACAGAACAACGGTCTTGGCAAAATGATTGAAACTCTAAATGGTCATCCAAGATTTGCTCATGTAAAGCTTTCAAAAACTGAAAGAAGTGAGACTGCCGCTATGGCAGATTTGCTTGATTAAACATAATGTAATAAAAATAAAAATAGAATTTAGGATGGTGTATTATGAAGAATTTTAAGAAGCCAGATTTTGTGGCAAGTATGTCAGAAAAAACAGGAATGACAAAGCAAAAATCCGAAATGATGTTAGAACTTATTGTTGATTTAATTACAGAAACATTAGCTAGTGGTGACGAGGTTTCAATCAGAAGCTTTGGCAAGTGGTATCTTTTTGATTATCCTGAAAGAGCTGGATATAATATTAAGACAGAAGAGCATATAACTCTTCCACCGATTCGTGTAGCCAAGTTTAAACCTTTTCAACCATTTAGAGCAGCTATCAAAGATGCACACAAGTAATGTAATGTAAAAATAATAAAATAAAACAAAAATAAGGAGAGTTAAATGTCAATTAAATTTGAAAATCAACTTAGCAATAAGATTGTTGCAAAGGGAATATTTAAAGGAATGAGTGTTGATGGGTTTTTGTTTGAAGATGAAAAAGATGAGACTGTTGACACATTAAATTTTGCAGATTTTAAAAAGTTTGAAGGGAAAATCATTTCAGTTACAATTGCAAATGTAGATAAAAATCCGTCTTTGGTAAATGATTCAAATGAAGAAACTGAATAGATTATAAAATTTAAAGCAAGAGGGCAAATAGCTCTCTTGTTTTTTATTGTTTGAAAATAGGGTATAAAATCCCAACAAAGAAGGAGTGTTTTGTATGAGTAATGTTCATTCGAAAAAGAATGATGAAACTTGGTTTGCTTATGCCGAAAGACTTATAGAAGGTAGAAAAAGTGGCAAGTATGATTTAGACAAGGCAGAGATTTATGAGCTTTTAGTTGAAGAAAAAGTTTCTCATGACCATGCTAGAAAAATGCTATGTTTCTTAGAAAAGATTTTTTTAAAATATGAAACAGAAAAGATTTCAAATATTGATAGTATTGATTTTCTGAATGAGCTTGAATTGAAAAAAATGGAAATTCAAAAGGAAAAGGAAAAGAATAGAACTGTCAAAACTGAATTAAATAAAATGCTAAGACAAGATGCAAGATTTGAAATGTTTTTAGATGAAGTGAAAGATAGTATTGGGAATGTTGAGCCCCCAAAATTTGAAGAGTTAGAATGCAATTCTTCTAATGGTGAAAGAATAGGAATTGTAGGTATAAGCGACATTCATTATTCAAAACAATTTAAGTCAGCAAATAATGTTTATTCAAGAGAGATATGTAAGGAGCGTCTAAATAAGCTTATTGGTGAAATCCAAGAGTGGGTGCAAGAACGAGGGTTAAGCTATGTTCACATTGTAAACACAGGTGATAGTTTAGATGGACTGTTAAGAAGGTCGCAATTAAAAGTATTAGAAACTGGTGTAATAGATAGTGCGATTGAATTTGGCAGATTGATGGCTGAGTGGTTAAATCAAGTTAGCAAGATTACTCCATTATCATATCATCACGTTCCAGTTGCAAATCATACTGAGATAAGATTTTTTAATGAAAAAGCAGGACAGTTCCCAGACGAAGATCTTGAAAAAGTAATTATAAATTATGTACATGATATATTGCAATCTAACAGTAGGGTTGTAGTTCCAATTTACAAGGATGGATTTATAGATTTTGAAATTTTTGGCAAGAGAATTGTTGCTTGTCATGGTCATCAAATCAGCAAGAAAAATCCATATAAGGTAATACAAGAATTGCAGATGATTT
>Ga0233414_10001067_pt1 | contig 10870 bp, 11 predicted proteins | sample Na_anoxic_10_MG_FD_189020 | JGI IMG/M metagenome (GOLD analysis project Ga0233414, IMG submission 189020) | Seawater microbial communities from Saanich Inlet, British Columbia, Canada - Na_anoxic_10_MG | ecosystem: Environmental > Aquatic > Marine > Inlet | place: Canada: British Columbia...
GGAATAAACCCTAACGTTGCAAACCCACACCGGCAAAAACCGCTACGCTCGCACCAGAGCACACCATCTGCGCCTGTGCTCGCATCGGCCAGGATCTCACATACTGTTAAGTATGCTACGATCTGTCCGAGGCTGTGCTCAGCCACATATGGAGCACTCTGGCACGTTTTTCCTCGGTGCAGGTCTGCAACGTTAGGGTAGAACTTTAACACAACCAAAAAGCCGGAGGGATATACACGGCATGTTAAAAATAGATTTTTCATTATTTGTTCAGATAGCCAATTTTTTATTGCTCCTCCTTCTCATGAATATCTTTCTTTATAAACCGATCCGCAAGATATTGGCTCGGAGAAAAGAAGAAATCAATTCCTTTGAAGGGACCATAGAAGGCTATCAAAATCGGTCTGATCAAGACGAAAAAGGCATTGAGGAAGGAATGATTCTGGCCAGAAAGGAAGGCCACAAGGAAAAAGAGAACTTTAAAGGCCAGGGCTTAGAATCGGAGAAAGGGATATTGCAGAAGGCCAGTTCTTCAGCAGAAGAAAAAATAGGCAATGCCAAACAAGAAATTGAGAATAAGATAGTTGATGTGCGAAAGGCACTGGAAGACCAGGTTGCTTCTTTTTCCGAGGAATTGGCTGAAAAGATACTGGGAAGGAGCATCCAATGATCCTGTTTAAAGGTAAGAAAGGCAAATTTGTATTAATAGCTGGTCTCACCCTGATAAGTATATTTATTCTTTGCGGTTTAGGTTTTGCTTCTGAAGGTGGAGGCCATGGCGGTACGGATGAGAGCCGGAGGCTTTGGGACCTTGGGGCGCGTTTTCTCAATTTTGCCCTTTTGGTCATTATCCTTTTTGTGGTGATAAGGAAGACAGGCGTTAAAGACTTTTTTTCTGCGCGCAGGGAGGAAATCAGTAAGAAGTTTGAGGATCTAAAAGAGGAAAGGGATACAGCTGAGAGCCGGTATCGCGAGCTGGAGGCGGAGCTAAAGGCATTCGAAACAAAAAAGAAGGAGATAATCCAGCAGTTTGAGGCAGAAGGTATTGCTGAAAAAGAGAGGATTATCGCTGAAGCCGAGGAAAGGGCTAAACAGATACTGGAACAAGCCGGTTTGACAATACAACGGGAGATCCAGGCTGCAAGGGATCGGTTGACAGGGGAAATGGTGGAGGCTGCCGCACAGCGGGCTCAGGGAATTATTGAAAAAGAGATAAAAGACAGTGACCAGGACCAGCTGGTTAATGAATTTATAGAAAGGGTGGAGAAGCTACATTGATTGGTTCAAAGATTTCCAGGAGATATGCAAAGGCCTTGCTCAGCCTGGGGCAGGATGATGGACATTATGAAGAATATGGACAGAACCTTAATGAATTTGCCAGCTTCTGCTCCGTTAACAACGAATTTTTCCAGGTTGTTTCCAATCAAATATTTCCAGTAGAGGACCGTAAAAAAATCCTTGAAGTAGTGTTGGAAAAGAGCCTGTTTTCTAATGTTGTAAAAAATTTCTTGAGGCTGTTAATTGATAAGAACAGAATCGCAGCCATTGGTGGAATTACTGATTACTATTCAAGACTTACCGATGAGCTTTCAAACATTACCAGGGCCGACATCATTACGGCCAAACCTTTGAAAACGAAAGCGTTAGATAAGCTGAAAAAGGCTCTGACAGGACTTACTTCAAAGGATGTCCGGACAGATGTAAAGCACGATGATTCCCTCATAGGAGGGCTTATCGTAAGAATTGGGGATTTGGTATTGGATGGCAGTGTAAAGGCCCAACTGGAAGGGCTAAAAGAATCATTAAAAAGGGGTGAATATAGCTAATGGAGATCAGAGCAGAAGAAATAAGTCAGATAATCCGGGACCAGATAAAGGATTACGAAAAAAAGGTGGAGGTGAGCGAGACTGGAACGGTCTTATCCGTTGGTGATGGGGTTGCCCGTGTCTATGGTGTGGAAAAGGCCATGGCCATGGAGATGCTGGAGTTTCCGGGGGGAATTTATGGCCTCTGCCTTAACCTTGAAGAGGACAATGTGGGCGTTGCCATCATGGGTGATGATGCTAAGATCAAGGAAGGGGACACGGTAAAGCGAACCGGGCGGATTGCAGAGATACCGGTAGGTGATGCAGTACTGGGCCGGGTTATTGACGCTGTGGGTAACCCCCTTGATGGGAAAGGACCGATCGATGCCACCGAGTTCCGCCGCGTCGAAATGGTAGCGCCTGGCGTGATTGAACGCCAGCCAGTGAATGAACCCATGTACACAGGCGCTAAGGCCATCGATGCTATGACTCCAATTGGCCGCGGGCAGCGGGAATTAATCATTGGTGACAGGCAGATCGGGAAGACGGCCCTCTGCGTAGATGCTATTATCAACCAGAAAGATACGGAAATCTATTGCATCTATGTGGCGGTGGGGCAGAAGAAATCCACTGTGGCCCAGGTGGTGGATACCTTGCAGAGCCACGGAGCCATGGCATATACAACCGTAGTCGCAGCATGCGCCAGTGACCCTGCTACACAGCAGTTCATTGCCCCTTATTCCGGTTGTTCCATCGGAGAGTATTATCGGGACAGCGGGAAACATGCCCTGATCATATATGATGATCTTTCAAAGCAGGCCGTCGCATATAGACAGGTCTCCTTGCTGCTCAGGAGGCCGCCAGGCCGTGAAGCCTTTCCAGGTGATATTTTTTACAACCATTCCAGGCTCTTAGAAAGGGCCGCCAAGGTGAATGATGAAAAAGGGGCCGGATCCCTTACCGCACTGCCCATCATTGAAACCCAGGCCGGGGACGTCTCTGCCTTTATCCCCACAAACGTGATTTCCATTACAGATGGCCAGGTCTACCTTGAGCCTGGCCTTTTCTTTTCCGGTGTGCGCCCTGCCATCAACGTGGGCCTGTCCGTTTCCAGGGTGGGCGGGGCCGCTCAGACAAAGGCTATGAAAAAGGTGGCCGGAAGCCTCCGTCTTGATATGGCCCAGTTCCGCGAGCTGGAGGCCTTTGCACAATTCGGGAGTGATCTTGATAAGGCTACGCAGCGGCAAATCGAACGGGGACGTAGACTGGTTGAAGTCTTGAAACAGCCTCAGTACCTGCCGATGGCAGCCGAAAAAGAGGTAATGATACTATTTGCGGGAGCTTTTGGCTATCTTGATGAATGGCCTGTGGAAGCTGTATCTAATTATGAGACACAGATGCTTGAGTTTATGGGGAGCAAACATTCTGATCTTTTGGGTGAGATTAAAGATAAAAGAGACATCAGTGATGAGCTGGAAGAAAAACTGAAAGCGGCCCTTGATGAATTTAAGCCTATTTTCCAGGCATCCACTTAATTAGTGCCCGAACGAATTTAAAATAGAGAAGGATAAATGGCAACCTTAAGAGATATCCTGCGAAAAATAGGCGCTGTTAAAAAAACACAGCAGATCACAAAGGCCATGTATATGGTGGCTGCTTCCAAGCTGCGGACTACCCAGGGGAGGATGGAGAATTTCAATCCCTATGCAGGCAAGTTTGCCGAAGTACTTGGCAACCTGGCCAGCGGGATTGATCCGGAAATTCACCCACTGTTGGTTAAAAAGGAGGAAGTCTCGCGTGTTGAACTTCTCCATTTTACTGCTGATAGGGGTCTGTGTGGGAGTTTTAACGGAAATACTGTTAATGCGGCCGAGAAATGGATCAAAGGACAACAGGAAAATGGAAGAGACTGCAGTTTGACCCTCGTTGGAAAAAAGGGAAGGGATTTTTTTAGAAAACAGGGCGCCAATATTACAGAAAGCCATATTCAGATCTATGGGAAGATTGATATTTCGTTTATTAACCAGATGACCAGGGGTTTTATCACAAGGTATCTTAACGATGAGATTGATGAAGTCCACATGATCTATACACGTTTCATCAGTATGGCAAAACAGGAACCCACTTTGGTCAAACTGATTCCCATTGAACCCCCTCAAAGGGAGGCAGAAACTGAAGAAAAGGCCGCAGAATATCTGTGTGAGCCCAGCGCGGAGAAACTCCTTATAGAGCTTTTGCCAAAACACATAAGTGTTCAGATATATAATGCCTTTCTCCAGAACGAGGTCAGTGAACATGCTGCGAGGATGTCTGCCATGGATAATGCGACCAGGAATTGTAGGGAAATAGTGGAGAACCTCACCCTGGTCTATAACAAGGCACGGCAGGCGGCCATTACCGCGGAATTGATGGATATTGTCGGTGGCGCCGAGGCGATCAAAAAAGCATAAATATTTTAAGGAGGTCTTGTTTAAATTATGGATGAGGGCAGATTAATTATGGTTACGGGTCCTGTTGTGGACGTTGAATTTCAGAAAGGAGCGCTTCCGGAGATTTTGAGCGCACTGTATATCACCAATCCTGCCATTGATGATACAGAAGATAACCTTGTCGTGGAAGTGGCCCAACACTTGGGCGACAATGTTGTCCGTTGCATTGCCATGGACATTACAGACGGCCTTGTGAGGGGAATGCCGGTCAAGAATACCGGTAAACCGATCCTCATGCCTGCAGGAGACCCCACATTGGGCCGCGTGCTTAACGTGGTGGGCAGGCCGGTTGACGGGCTCGGCCCTGTGGATGCCAAGGAGTTTTTGCCCATCCATCGGCATGCGCCTTCATTTGTGGAGCAGGACACCTCTGTGAAGGTCCTTGAGACCGGGGTTAAGGTGATTGACCTCCTGGTGCCATTTCCCCGTGGCGGAAAAATGGGCATGTTTGGCGGCGCGGGTGTGGGAAAGACCGTGGTCATGATGGAGATGATCCATAACATTGCCATGGAACATGGCGGCATTAGCGTTTTTGCAGGCGTTGGTGAAAGAACAAGAGAAGGAAATGACCTTTACCTGGAAATGAAGGAATCGGGTGTCCTTCCAAAAGCAGTATTGATCTACGGTCAGATGACCGAGCCTCCCGGGGCAAGGGCGAGGGTGGCTCTTTCTGCGTTGACTGCGGCTGAGTATTACCGAGATGAAAAAGGCCAGGATGTGCTTCTTTTTATTGATAATATCTTTCGGTTTACCCAGGCTGGCTCAGAGGTCTCTGCCCTCTTGGGGCGTATCCCTTCTGCGGTGGGTTATCAGCCTACACTGGGGACTGACCTGGGAGAACTCCAGGAACGCATCACCTCCACCACAAAGGGATCCATTACGTCTGTTCAGTGTGTTTACGTGCCTGCCGATGACCTGACAGACCCGGCTCCTGCTACCACCTTTGCCCATTTGGATGGGACTGTTGTTCTTTCACGGGCACTTACCGAGCTGGGGATCTATCCTGCGGTGGATCCCTTGGATTCCACCTCTCGTATCTTGGACCCCAACTATGTAGGTGAGGATCACTATCATACTTCAAGACAGGTCCAGCAGCTTCTTCAGAAATATAAGGATCTTCAGGATATCATCGCTATTCTGGGAATGGATGAGCTATCAGATGAGGACAAACTAACCGTAGCAAGGGCAAGAAGAATCCAGAGATTCCTGTCTCAGCCTTTCCACGTTGCAGAGACCTTTACAGGGACAAAAGGAAAGTATGTGACTGTTGAAGAGACGGTTAAAGGGTTTAAGGAGATCATTGAGGGGAAACATGACGACTTGCCTGAGGCCGCCTTTTATATGGTCGGCGGTATAGAAGAGGCCCAGGAGAAGGCCGAAAGAATAGCTGCTGCCAGTAATTAAGAGGTAATTTGATGGGAAGACTGTTTCTGGAAATTGTTACGCCTGAAAAGATTGTGGTGAGCCAGGAAGTGGATTCGGTCGTTGCGCCTGGCACTGACGGGGAGTTTGGTGTATTGCCGGGGCATATCCATTTCCTAACGGGCATTGTTCCGGGGGAACTCCGGTATAATACCGGTGCTGGAAAGGAATCCATGGCAGTGACAACAGGCTTTGCAGAGGTGTCCAACGATAAGGTCTCTATCCTCGTGGATGCAGCTGAGAAGACCAGTGAAATTGACGCGGAACGGGCCCGCCAGGCAATGGAAAGGGCCAGGGAAAGGCTGGGAAAAGATAGAAAATCTGAGGATATTGATACGTTAAGGGCTGAGGCAGCCCTAATAAGGGCTATCGTGCGCATCAGGGTTGTTCAAAAGGCAATATAATCATACAGATTGACAGGAAATATGCTTCATAAGGCAAGCGGCTTAAAATCGCTTGCCTTTTTTATTGACCTTTACAGAAATTGTGGATAATATTATATACAAATTTAAATAAACTGGGATGGGAGTATTATGGATATAAGCGAAGAGGTCGATCAATTTAAAATTCTTGAGGACAAGATAGATAAACTTATTGATTATATAACGGCATTGAAAAAGGAAAAAGAAGCCCTTGTTGAAAAAAATCAGACTCAAGAAGAGAGATTAGCAGACTTAACTGACCAACTGGAAAACTCAAGGACAGCCACAGATGGGGTCAAGCAGAGGATTGCTGGCCTTTTAGAAAAAATGGAGCAAATCGATACGTAGTTCCGGGAGGGATAATTTTTGGAAAAGCCCATCAGAATTAAACTCCTTGAACATGAATATCTCATAAAGAGCGATGAGAATGAAGAGTGGGTGAAAAACATCGCTCAATATATCCACGATAAATTTGGAGAGATAAGGGAAAACACAGAGGGGCTTTCAGAAACAAAGACCGCTATATTGGCTGCCTTTGATATTGCCAGTGAGTATTTCCACCTGCTGAAAGCGCGGGACGATCTTGTTGAAAATATTGAAAAAAGGGCACAGACCTTGAATTCCCACATTGATTCCATTACCATGTGAAACATCTGGTCTTGTTTTTTTTGACAGGGATCGAGTTTCGGAAAACGGGTTCAACTATGGAACCCATGATTTTAATTTGAAGGAAAAATCCCCAAATCTGCAGCGCACACTTATGAGTTGCGGATGTATCTAACAAAGGATAGCACATACAGAATAAGCATTATTGATCAAGAGGGTTTAAATATCACTCAGTGTGAATGACATATAAATTTTGTTAAGTTAGGAAAGAGATATAAACTGTGTATGGTGAGATCAAGTTCTTAGAACAAGAAAGACCAAGATGGGCTGGAGTCGTCCCTTTTTAGGACTCGATCAACCATTTGTCTCCTCTCTTAGCCAGGATTGACCCTCCTTTAATCCTTTTCCTTAATTCTTCTTCTGTATTTTTCAGAAATCAAATGATCACTAGGAGGCTGTCCGAGAATGGCTATTTTCCCCAATCTCTGCGTCAGGCTCAAATTATAATCCTCGAAATACTTAAATGTATTCCTGTGGTTATAATTTTCGCCTTCCTTGATCTTGGAAAAAATATCTCATTCTCAAACAGCCTCCTTGGCCCTGATTGCAATGGTTCTTCGTTGGGGCCATCTTGTATTAAGTGAGAATAGGAGCGTTACCTAATTATGACTTTAATTCATGTAATCGGGAGCGCCCTCTTAAGCCTTATTGTGGGCATACTTGTCGGGGTTTTTTTCCGCAAGAAAATCGTCGAAAGCAGAGTAGACTCCATTGAAAAATACTCCAGGAAGATTCTTGCCGATGCCCAAAAAGAAGCTAAGACAATAAGGAAAGAGGCCGCACTTCAGGCTAAGGATAGTCTCTATCAAATGAAGGTTGAGTTTGAGAAAGAGACAAAGGCAAACAGAAAGCAGTTGCTCTCCCAGGAAAACCGTCTACTCCATAAAGAGGAGAATATAGATCGAAAAACTGAGCAGCTTGAAAAGAGGGAAGTAAGAATCTCAAAGAAAGAAGAAGACATTGATAAGATTGAAAAGACATTAAGGCGGAAAGATCAAGAGTGTGAACGCCTCATTTCGGATCAAAGAAAGCAACTTGAGAGGTTGGCAGGCATATCAAGCGAGCAGGCCAAACATCTCCTTATCGCCTCTATGGAATCGGAGGCAAAGCACGATGCCGCAACAATGATGCGAAGGATAGAAAATGAGGCGAGGGACGATGCGGACCGTAAAGCCCAGGAGATTCTTTCCCTGGCAGTAAAAAGATATGCCGGTGATTATGTGGCTGAAAAGACTGTTTCTGTTGTTAATCTGCCTAATGAAGAAATGAAAGGACGAATAATTGGAAGAGAGGGCAGGAACATTCGTGCTATTGAAGCGGCCACCGGAATAGATCTTATAATCGATGATACACCGGAGGCCGTAATACTATCCGGTTTTAATCCGGTTAGGCGAGAAGTGGCCAAGATTTCCCTGGAAAGATTAATAGATGACGGCAGAATTCACCCGGCCAGGATCGAGGAGATTGTTTCAAAGGTAGGCAAGGAAGTAGACGCCACCATAAAAGAGGCGGGAGAACAGGCCACGTTTGATGTGGGAGTGCACGGGATCAATCAGGAGCTTGTTAAGCTCATAGGTCGATTAAAATACCGTTCAAGTTATGCGCAAAATGTGCTTCAGCACTCGAAGGAGGTCAGTTTTCTTTGCGGTATCATGGCTGCTGAGCTGGGTTTGAATGTAAAACAGGCAAAAAGAGCCGGACTGCTCCACGACATCGGTAAGGCGGTGGACCATGAGGTGGAGGGCCCTCATGCAGTTATAGGGGCGGATCTAACCAGGAAATATGGTGAATCTAACATGGTAGTTCATGCCATTGCCGCTCATCATGAAGATATCCAACCCGAGTCAGTCCTGGCTGTTTTGGTGCAGGCGGCGGATACATTGTCTGGGGCCAGGCCTGGAGCGCGCCAGGAAATGCTGGAGTCCTATGTGAAGAGGCTGGAAGGGCTGGAGAAGATCGCCATGTCCTTTAATGGTGTCAATAAGTCTTACGCCATTCAGGCAGGGCGAGAGATCCGTATTATGGTTGAAGGGAAAACCATTAATGACGACCAGGCCTTTGTCGTTTGCAAGGACATCGCAAAAAAAATAGAAAAAGAATTGAGTTATCCAGGCCAGATCAAGGTGACAGTGATCCGTGAAACCAGGGCTGTGGAGTATGCAAAATAGTTCATGATTTTTTGACAGGATAAACAGGATAGGCATGATTAAAAATCTTGATTATCCATGCCTGCCCCGCGAAACGCGGGGTAATCATGTCTAAAGGTCCTTTTAATAGGTGAATTATTACCATAATCGAAGAGGATCCGGTTCGTGGAAAAGACCCTGTTCAACAAGAATGGACTGCCTACTGCCTATATCACTGATGATTATAACCAGGATATTTATCTCTGGGATGGGCATGCTGTCGCCTATATCTTTGAGAACGAACACGTATACGGGATAAACGGGGACCATCTGGGTTGGTTTGTTCAGGAAATTGTGTTCAATAATTATGGGGAAAGGGTCGGTTTTACTTCCAGTACCTGCCCGGTAACCATTGCAAAAGAACTGAGCAAGACCAAAAAACACCCCAGAGCTGAAATTAGACCACGCTGGAAGGCCCCGGCATTCCCCCATTTGACTTTCAATATTGCTGAACAGGATTTGAGCGATTTCCTGAACCAGGGACAGGCCGTGGGGATACGGACATAATTAAACGTCTCGGAAATTCTAAAACTTATTGAAATTATAGATAGTTGCTGAGGCTTGGTAATCTTGCCTCTCACATGGAATAATGGAATGGTGGAATAATGGAATGATGTAAATTCGTCTACTACCGAATGGATTAGATCCGAATTTTTCATTTCTCTTATGGTTTGTCAATTTGATTTCCCCAATAATCCATTCCGCCAATTCCCAAAAACCCATTATTCCAGTGTTCCATCATTCCAACATTCCAATTGGGGCGAAGCCCCTAAGTTCATTTTTCTCTTCAATTTCTTACGGTTTGAAGTATGATAGGACTATGTCTCAAGAAAAGGAAACGGTCTATTTAGTTGATGGCACTTCGTATATTCACCGAGCCTACCATGCCATAAGGAACCTTGCCAACTCAAAGGGTTTACCTACCAACGCCTCCCTCGGCTTCACCAAAATGGTCTTGAAGCTTCTTGCCGATAAGACGCCGGAATATCTTGCCATTGTCTTTGATGCCAGGGGGCCCACCTTCAGACATAAAATGTATGCCGATTATAAGGCCAACCGGCCGCCGATGCCCGATGACATGGCTGTTCAGATCCCCGTGATCAAATCCATCGTTAAAAGCCTGAACATCAAGATGGTAGAAAGGGAAGGATATGAAGCGGATGATATCATTGGCACCATGGCCAGGGTGTGTGAAGAAAAGGGTTTACGTGTTGTCATGGTGACAGGGGACAAGGATTTCAGGCAACTCATAACGCCTAATGCAGTCATGTTGGATACCATGAAGGACGCGGTCACGGATTATGCATCTCTAAAGGAGGCTTACGGGTTTGAACCGGAAAAGTTTATAGATGTCATGGGGCTTTCCGGTGATGCCACAGATAATATTCCCGGAGTGCCTGGAGTGGGAGAAAAGACTGCGGTTGATCTTATCAGGCAGTTTGGGTCATTTGGGAGTGTCTTTGAACATGTGGAGGAGATAAAGAAAAAGAAGCTGAAAGAAAATCTTCTGGAATTTCAAGAAAACGCTGTTTTGAGTAAAAAACTGGTAACCATTGATCGGTTTGTGCCTATTGATGAGAATGTTGAGCAGCTCAAGGTTGGGAAACCATACGGTGAGGAATTAGCGGTAATCTTCAGGGAACAGGAATTCAGGGGTCTGTGGGATCAATTTGCATCGAGAAGTGAAGGGCCGAAGAATTACAGTCTGTGTCTTTCAAAAGAGTCGTTAAAGACCTTGGTCAGGCAAATAAGAGAGACGGGCATGGTTTCCATTGATACGGAGACCACCGGCACGAACCCCCTTAAGGCCAAGCTTGTGGGTGTCTCTTTTTCCTGTGAGGAAGGAAAGGCAACATATCTGCCCCTTGCTCACCTTTATC
>Ga0233414_10001068_pt1 | contig 10866 bp, 10 predicted proteins | sample Na_anoxic_10_MG_FD_189020 | JGI IMG/M metagenome (GOLD analysis project Ga0233414, IMG submission 189020) | Seawater microbial communities from Saanich Inlet, British Columbia, Canada - Na_anoxic_10_MG | ecosystem: Environmental > Aquatic > Marine > Inlet | place: Canada: British Columbia...
TGCTATGTGTGTAAAGGAACGATATCTATTTGGCTCGAAAAAGTAGATCGGACAGTGGTGATTTTAGCGCTCAAAAATTGGGGGAAGATTATGTCGATTTAACATTCTGTGAAAATTGGTGTTAATGAAAATACGTGTTTAATTTATCAGTAGAAAATTACCCTTATATTGTGGGGCTTTACAACACGGGAGTAAAAGACATTCTTTTGATCCTAATGATATTAATGTCTGGAATTAGCCGGTTAAGATGATTCATCAGTGATTTTTTTCAAAAGTTACGCTTTTTTACCCACAGATTCTTCGGAAGACCCAAAAATAAAGACGTATGGGGGACGTTCTTCATATTTACACTTTCATAGAAAATGATAGTGATTTTGCTTTACAAGTCTTTCACCCCAAACCACCGACTGGTACACGGCTGCTGGCGATCCTCTTTATCTTAAAATATTTTCCGTTTCTCATATCCTCTGGTAATAATGTTATACAAGGTTTCCGTAACACCTATGCGTAATCGTCTTGGCATATTATACAAAGGGGCTATCCACTTTACGCAAGTATCTACTATATATAGTGATGGAAAATAAATGAGAGCACGGGTTTGGTTCATGCATACCACCCTCTCAGGTTTGGTATTTACACTACTATACCTACTAAGGAGGCCCTCCATTCAGGGCAACATATATCACTGTAGTGAGTGATATAGTCAGAGCACATAGGGCACGCTCCTCGCCCATGCTCCTTTTCACTAGCATCACATACTGAATAAATATGCAAGAAAATAAATATAGAAAGCCAAACATAAAACTACAACGTATGGGGGCCACTTGCGTAAAGTGGATAGCCCCTTTGATTAATAATAGAGGCCATTTCCATAACTACACCTTCTTTAAGTCGACATGAAGGCTGTTGATCAGCTCATTAATGGTGATCATACTGTCTTTTTCTGTGACATCGGTTAGATGAGAATAACGTGCAGTTGTCGTAGGACTGGCATGGCCAAGCAGGGCCTGGATATGACGAAGGCTTAAGCCGCGTTCAAGGAGATGAGTGGCGAAACTGTGTCTAAGGGAGTGTATAGAGACTTTTTTTTTATACTACATTCTGTGACCACTATTTTCATGGCTTTTTGTGCGCCTCCTCTATCCATATGAGTTGTTGCCTGTTGGATTGTTTTAAGAGAGCCATTGGCATTAGGAAATATCAACTTTGGATGGCGATGCTTACGCCAGAGTGCGCGTAATCCCTGTAAAGTGAGATCCGGCAACGGTATTAAGCGATCTTTATGACCTTTTCCACGGCGGACATGAACCCGTTTGCGCCCGGCATCAATATCACCGACTTGAAGCGATAAGGCTTCTTCTAAACGAAGCCCCATTGAGTAGGTGGTTAATAAAAAAACACGATAGCGTAATTTTCGTGTTGCCCCAATGAGTTGCTCTATTTCAATAAGGCTGAGAACATCAGGTATTGTATGGATCTTGGGAGGCTTTATAATATTGACCCATTGCCAATCAAGTTTGAGTACATATCGCCAAAAGAATTGCAGGCCATTTCGATCTATTTTAACGGTGCTCCAAGAGTGACTGTCAACCAGCTCTGCAAAATAGATTTCTAATTGTTCCGGGGTCAATTGATCAGGGCAGCAATCAAAATGATCACGGACGCGGCGGACAGACCGGGAATAGGCATCAATGGTTTTCTGACTTTTGCCCTGAAGTTTGAGCAATCTCAGGTGACGTTGATAGAGTTCATTAAATCGATTTACTTCATTTGGATTCATGGTATACTCCTTTTTTATAAATGCCCGAAATTGGGCAGGTATAGGAGTTATACACTATTTTTGATTTCTTTTCCGCCGCGTAGCGGCTTCGTTCAACAATATATTATACCCTTTCGGGGCAAATAATTTACTTTTTATAGAATACTATACCCGATAGGGATTAATTTTTACCTGATTTTCCTTTCCAGACCTATTTTTTCACGTAATAAATATAAGTCATTAAAACTGCGGCTTCCATTCTCACCAAAAAAACCAGGCCCCACCTGGGCAATATCCTGGCGACTGGTTGAACATTTCAAGAATGCTGATCTATGAAGCGGTTGTGGCAAGAATACCAATTTGACCGGCAAATTCAGACAAACGTCAAAATTTAAGTTGTTTCAGAACCAATGTCCCTTTTTATCTTCAATGCCAAGTATATTGCCAGGCTACTAAGCCCACAAAAAACAAGCCAGATAAGATGATAGCTTCCAAAGGTATCAAATGCCCACCCAGCGAGAGTTGGCCCTATAATCCCTCCAATTGATGCAGATCCCATGGTGATCCCGATCATCTTGCCAAAGGAATTTCTCCCAAAGTATTCCCTGAGAATCGCCCCTCTTAGAACTATACCTCCCCCATAGCCTGGAGAAAAAAGCAGAAGGAAGACGAAAGCTATCCATATCACTTGTACATAACAAAAAGCCAGCATTCCCAAAGATATAATGCAGAATGTCCAGGCCATAACATACTTTTTATCAAAGACATCGCCTAACCAGCCGAAGCCGAACCTTCCAATGATGCTGGACAGGGGAATAGCGCCTGCAACAAGCCCAGCAGTAACTCTTGGCAGCCCTAAGCTGCTGAGGTAAGGCATGACATGGATAACAACTGCTGCAACAATCATCATCCGTATTGCGTCAACTATGATTAAATACAAGAAGGATCTCTTTTTAAGCGCCTCCTTAAAACCAATTTCTACTCCCTTAACTCCCGTGTGTTGATTTTCCAGGTGTGGCATTCGATCACTCGGTGATATTCCATCCGGAAGATAGCCATATTGTTCTGGCCTGTTGCGGATAATAAAGGATAAAGGTATCCCCATGATCCACATCCCCAATCCTAAAATAATCAAGGTAGTCCTCCAACCAGAAACGTCGATAAGTTGAACGATGAGGGGAACCATCAATCCGCTGGCGCCAACACCAGAGGCCATCACACCGAGTGCTATCCCCACGTTCTTATGAAACCAGTTGGCCACAGCAGCCATGGTCACTACCATAGCACACCCCCCGGCGCCAAATGCAATCAGCAAAAAAGAGCCATAGAACATGGCAAGAGACTGGGTACGGCTGAGGAGGATAAGGCCGAATCCAACGGTGATCGTCCCCCAAAAGATGAGTGTTCTCGAACCAAAGCGATCGACAAGAAAACCCACAAGGGGAGCAAAGATCCCCATCTCAAGGCCCCGAAGGCTGGCCGCAAATGATATTTGCGTATAGCTCCAGCCAAATTCCTCTCTGATTGGCTCGAAAAAAGCCGTAAAGCCATAGAATATAGCACCGCCCATATAGAAGCCAATGAGGGAGCAAGCGAGTACGATCCACCATCCATAAAAAATTTTTTTAACCATAGGTATTATAAGATTGGTTAAGCTGAATAAAAAGAAATGCGAATTAATGATTAGCGGTATAGTCTAAGAGGTACAGCATGTCAATATCTCGGTTAGTTTTGGCGCTATCTATAGTGCTCTGACAGTTTCTTTCGTTCTTCATCCGGCAGGGATCTGATATAAGACTTCCATCCTGGACACCATCCGATATGCCACTTCCATATTTGGCCCAAAAGAGATCGGGGGTTCTTATCATACCTTGCTCTGAGCCCGCATGTTTCACAACGTTTCATTGCTATTCTCCTTGTAAATGCAGTACAGTTTTTCGCCTGTATATCTCTTATAGGGGTGTCCCCTTTTAAGAATATCTCTCCAAGGAAGCAGAAATCTGAGGAAGCTTTTTTGATTAGCATTGTGACGTAAAGCCCAGGGTGTCATATATAGTGAGCCCTGGCATATATTGATATTTATTGTTCCCCTATCAACTCCAAAATTTAAAATCTTACGGGCGTACCGGTTTCGCTTTAAAAAAAGTTTTGTCAAAAAAGATTTGACCTTTTTACCTTTCTTTATGGGGATTATCGTTCTTTGGAAAGTTAACAAATGCAGGATAATAACTAATTTGAAATTGCGCAGATCTTATTAGATTGGTTGAGCTATACAACTTAGTTTTGGATAAACATTGCAAGCAAAAGTAAATTTGGCAATTTTTTCCGATATCTCTTCCCGAAACATTTCTCTTAACCGCTTCTCGACTGATTCATTCACATTAGCATATTGCGCATAGACCATACGAATCAGCCTATCCTCTGATGCTGTTGGTTTAGAGTGTTCATTCTCCCATCTTGATACTGTAACTCGGTTTACGCCTATTATCTGCGCGAACTCTTGTATTTTTAGATAAATATTCTTACGAAGAAACTTAATTTCTGGTGCAGAAAGCCTATTTGGTTTCAAGATAACTTGTTCTCCAATAATCTTTAGTAACTGGTTGGGATTTGGAATAGAAACAACTTTCTCACCGCAATTATCGCATTTCTTTATTTCAACATTCATTAATTTAACATTATCTAAACCAGATTCTAAGAATTCATGCTCTCCACGAGCAGTAACCATATCCTTATTCCCACAATTCGGGCACCTTTGCTTGCTACTCATGGTTAACCTCCTTTTTAATAAATAGTGACCACCCGTAGCGTACGAGAATCTAAAATGATAGTAACAATAATTGCGTCATCGCCATCAAGCGTTGAACCTTCAATTTTATATTTACAGTGGTTGTGATTTTTATCATATTCGGATGGGGAATTTACCTTACCATTGGAAAGTATTAGAAGTATATCTTGAAAATCAAAACCTCTCTCCAGCATTTTTTCCTGACAATGACTGGTTAAATCAACAATACAATCAGCATAAGTTGTGATTTCATTGATTACTTCTGTTGCTTTTTCTGGAGCAAGTGATTCACTTATTAAATATTCCATCTAATTCTTCACGTCAAGAGAAAAGTAACATGATGTTACATTTTTTTATTATTATCAACTATTTCAAAAAACTTTCAAGACCCATCTTGAAGCAGGACGCCTTTAATTTTCTAAGAATCTTATTCTGTCAAATAATAATTTTTATCACCAGGACTTATCTCGCTCCCCTCTCCATGATCACTCATGGCCTTTCGGCCACAACGAAGGATGAAAGTAGTTGAGTGGTCAAATGGTTAAGTGGTTGAGTAGTAAAGGAGTTAGCTTTAGGCACTTTAGGCACTGAAGCTCACTTTAGGCACTTTCATATGAATATCTACTACCCAGGGTAGCAGAAATCTGAGGAAGCTTTTTTGATTAGCATTGTGATGTAAAGCCCAGGGTGTCATATAGAGTTAGCCCTGGTATATATTATATTGATATTTATTGTTCCCCTATCAACTCCAAAATTTAAAATCTTACGGATGTTCCGCTTTCACTTTAAAAAAAGTTTTGTCAAGAAAAACTTGACTCCTTCACCTTCACTATGTTGTCAAGTCGTTTTGGAACCAACGTCCCCCCTTATGCTCAGCTTTTCATAAAAACTCTCACGCGAACCAATTATATTTATGACAACTAATCCGTCTTCCTCAAAAACTTCATAGACAATTCGGTAAGATATGCCCTTATGATTGAAATGGTAAGATCTCAACCCTTTGAATACATAGTCCAGTTCATAGCCTTGAAAAGGATCTTCTCGGATATTCTTGAAATGGACGGTCTTGATATCCCTCATAACTTCATGAGGAAGCTTTTTTAAATCCTTCTTCACAGCTTTGACACTCTTGATCTCAAACATTTTCTCAGATACCGCTGAAGAGATCTTTTTCGCCTATCAACTCCCCTTTTTGCATCTCCATAATTACGTCTTTGCGTCTTTTCAAGAGTTTTTCAGAAAGCCCTTTGTCTGCAAGGATAGCAAGAGTCTCTTTTTCCTCTTCAGTCAAATTCTGGATAGCCTTAAGTATTTCAAAGGGGGTCATAGTCTTTTTTTGAGCCTTCACAATAAAACCTCCTATAATAATTTCTCTATCTTCAATTTCGTCTCATATTTTAGCATACTTCGAGCAAATCCCACTACCTGTTTTTCCCAACCAGCCCCAAAGAACAGATAATTTTTGGATCCTGGACTTCTCTGTCCTCCTCATGAACAAGGCAGAGGCGGTCTTCTTCTCTGAGCGCAATAACCAGTTGGGCTAAAGCCATATTTGATATGCCGCTCCGAAGCTGGCGGTTCAGGGTATCGATAGCGGATTGGCGCAAAGGATAACGGTAGATATCGTCGATTGCACTAAGCAATTCCCTTGACTCAAACAGCGTGCCTTCAACTTCCCCGGCATAGTCTTTAAGCCGTTCATAAGTGCGAAACCGCGCGCCCGAGGGTCTTCCCAACTGGCCGCCGACGTGTCGCTCTTCTTCAATCAGGAGATCGACACCTTTTTTTACCAGTCCGTGATGATTTTCATGTCGGGGAATGGCGGCTGTATCCGGACTGCATTTTGCAGCTTTAAGGATCTCGAATTGTGATTCCGTCACACTGCCGCCTTTTTGGTCAATCCAGGCAAGGGCATCGTTTCCTTCACCTGTCCGCATATAAAGCAGAACTCCTTCCGGGTTTGTGCTTTCTGATTTAAGCTCTTTTGTGGAATAGACCACCGAAGGCATGGCAGGGATGATTTTTTTAAGCTTTGGATCAGCATCTGCAGCATTTTTCCAGATCTGATAGGCGTATGATGCAAGATCGACCTCTGTATCATCATCCCCATCCATAATTCCTGCTTTTTCATTATAAAGATCTACCACGGCCTGATCATTGCGGTCATCTTCAAAAAATGCTTCGTCCGTACCCACAACCTCTGCGTTTTCCTGCAATCTTAGCCGTACTCGATCCCTGAGCCGAATGATACGCTCCACTCCATCTGCGGGAAGAAAGGAGTAGCAAAGAATACTTTCCGCCTTTTGGCCGATTCGATCAACACGCCCGGCACGCTGGATCAATCGAATAATGGCCCATGGCAAATCGTAGTTAACTACAATAAAGCAATCCTGCAAATTTTGACCTTCGCTTAGGACGTCTGTTGCAACGAGAACCCGCAGTTCATCATCAGGTTTAATCCGTCCACGTTTTTCATTACTCTCCGGGCTGAAATGCCAGGCAAGAGCTGTTGGGTCCGGCGAATCGCCTGTCACGCCTGACAAGTTTGATACACTCCTGAGTTTCAAGTGTTTTTCCAGATAGCGCACAGTGTCGGCAAACTGGGTAAAAACAATAATTTTCTCATGGGGATGTTTTTCAGCTATCATCTTGTACAAAGCTTCCAATTTGGTGTCTTTAGTCGAATCCCAATCGCCGCATTTTTTTAGTATTTCTAAAAGACTGATTCCATCGCTTTGCAAATCCTTTGGAAGCGCCTTGCTGAAAAGCTCCGCACGCAGCCATCTGAAACGGTTTTTATATTCCAAGGCATATTTCGCATAAATTTCAGAAGCCCGGTTTTTGTAATCTTCCTCAGATTTCAGCGCTCCCTTATCATCAATCTCATTTTCACCTGTATTATCTTCATTTTCAAACAGGTCTGATGTAATGCTCGTTGCATCGGCATCTTCATCGTTAATGCGAGCATCGAGCAATCCGGCATCCTGGGCGCCGATAGGAATAGGTTGACCTTGCTCGATTGCATAAAGAAAAATGTAATTGCGCAGAATGTGTCGTTCAATAGATAGAATGAATGCCTGCCCGCTGCTCTCCAGCCGCTTGAAAATATTGGTGCGGCAAAAGCCCATAAGCCTTTTTCCTGCGCGGGAAAGATCGTTCAACGCTTTAACCTCAGATTGGGTGGGCGGTTTTCGGTGAGATTCCTTTACATAATTACCCAATCCATAGCGAGGAAGTCTTAAACTGTTAATTGTATCGACTACATCCGAAGCGTAAAGTTTTGCGTACTGATCATCCGGATCCCTGTCATCGATCTTGAACTTTACCGTGTTTGGCACACGCACGGGAAAATAAGATCGAGTTCCATCTTCAAATGTAAGGTATTTGCGCCCGTTTTCAGGATCTGTTTCCGCATAGTTATCCTGAATGAAACTCCTGGTGCGCCTGACAAGAAAAAGACGCATGAGTTCGCGCCAGTCATCAGCATATTCGCTCTTTTCAAAAGCAGCCAGAGAACGTAAAGAACACTGGAGTTTACCAACAAGTTGGGTCTTGTCCTTATCTCTTAACAAGCGTTCAGGCCGGATGCTTAATTCTTGGTCTTCTGGCACAAAAAGGCGCAGCTGGTTGGATAGATCAAGGTAGGTTTTGTTATATGGTGTAGCTGAGAGAAGAATAACTTTACTCTCATTTTCGTTTATATATTCCTGTATCGCATGGTAGCGTTTACCTTCACGGTTCCGCAGGTTATGACTTTCATCTATTAAAATAAGCCTAAATCGCCTCAAGTCCGGCAACTGGCTGATAACCTGGCCAATGGAAAGCACCCTTGCGCGAAGGCGATACTGATCACGATAGTCTTTCCACATATCTACCAGATTTTTGGGGCAGATGATCAATGTTTCCAGACCCAGGTCATCCTCAAGGATACGCGCAACAGCGGTTGCCATGAGGGTTTTACCCAGGCCCACCACATCGCCGATCAGAACCCCGCCTCTCTTATTGATATGGTGCGCGGCGATTTTTACGGCAGCTTTTTGAAATTCAAACAACTTCTGGCCAAATTCCTTTGGAATCCGGAACTCGGAAAGACCTGTGCGAGCCTCCTGCGAGAGATGGTATGCCATTTTAATGTATATATGATAAGGAGGGATCGGCTCTTCACGCGCCCAGCTTTCACCAATAATCCGGACCAGCTCATCTGAGATATCGATACACCAGCGATCATTCCAGCGATCATCAAACCATCTGGCAAGTTTTTTACACGCGTCATGGTCAAGCACATCTATGTTTAATTCTCCCTGCCTTGAGAGGCCTGAAAAAGTCAGATTGCTGCTCCCGAGATATCCAGTAGCTGGATTGACCGGATCAGGACGGAAAAGCAGATATAGCTTTGCATGTAAAGGGTGCCTAAGGAACAATTTAACGACAACCTTTTTTGCTTTAATCTGGGCGGCTAACCGGCGTAGGCCGATTTCGTCTTCATTGGTGGGCGCGCCGACCATCAGTTGATCCCGGAACTCCTCGGCTAATTTTTTCTTAAGACGAATTGCCGTCTGGTTATCCATGCCGCTATCGGCTCTTGAAAGCCTCATTACCTGCCGCAATTCATCCTGAGGCAATTTTTGCATTCCTACGAGAAGGCGGCAACAATGCCTTTCCCCTCCAGACAATTTATCGATATAAGAATCCAACTGTTTCCAGCCTCGAAGATTGAAATATCCTACACAAAAATCTGCATGGTCAGATAATTGCAGGTTTTCCTGGAGGGCTGGTAGGAGGCTTTCTTCGATGTTATCAAAAATACGCGGCATTACAATATCCTTATACTACCATTGGTCTGCTAAATTTGGGTTACCAATCGTAAAAAAACACCGCTCTTATTGTGAGAAATAGGGTCTTTGGAAAGTCGATTTATAACTCGCTTCCCTAAAGATTAAACCTATTTTGTTAAAGCTAATGAAATTTAGCCTAAAATCCGTTGATTGGTCAAGAAAAACACGCAACGATGAAAAAGTAGCATAGAGCAAAGCACAAAAGGAGCGCTAGACTTGAGGACCGCTGTGCTTAAGGCTGAAGGCAAAGAGTCATGTGGGATATGTAAACCGGGACGTATCTGCAGAACGTGCACAAAACTGGGTATTGCCTCTTCCCACAATACTTTTCCTGATGAAGCAAGCGCCATCTCTTTAATCGCAAGCCTCAATTTATTTTTCCTTGGATCATCCATATCGGCCAGGTATGACTTTGCTATCAGAGCTATACAAGCTTTTTAAATTGAATTCTCAGTGTTTTTCCTTCCTTAACGTATACCCTGAAGGTCTTCTCAAGATGCCTCGGATACAGCCTTTTTTCATGATATCCAGCAGTTCGAAGGACCTTTTCTAAGCTGATTGATTTTTGCTCAAGCTCCATATAGGAGATAAGCTTAATGGCGGCCTGGTAGCAAGAGCAAACATTTAAAAAATTGTGGTTATATTATCCAAAAAGGTCTGAATGTGTGCCGGTTCGTGTTAGATAAACGGCTTTACTATCTGCTTTCCAGATTAGCAACCAATCAGATTCAATATGACATTCCATATAACCTGAGTATTTGCCCTTTAAGGGATGAAGTTTGTATTCCTGGGGTAGGGTGTCGCCTGATTGCAGCATTTTAATAACTTTCTGAAAAGATCCTAAATTCTGGTTACGCCTTTTCGTTCGCTTGACATCCTTAGAGAAGCTTTTTGTCCATATCAGTATTCTTGAACTCATACACCAATCTTTTTGAACATTTCTTCAACGGTATCTGCGGACTCAAGATTACGATTATTTTCGATATCATCCATAGCATGTAACGTTTCCTTGTTAGGCAGTCGCAAATCAAACGGGATACCTCTGTAATTGATAACTTGCTTTAAAAAAAGATTAACAGCTGAGGAGATATTTAATCCGAGGCCATTAAGAACAACCTCTGCGCCCTTTTTAATATCCTCAGTTGTTCTAACATTTACACTTGTACTTTTAGCCATAATTCAAAGCCTTATATAAATATTTAAATTATAAAAAACTGAATCCATGTTTGCTATACAATGTATCTCAGAATTAACACGTTGTCAATACAAATGTTAAATAGGTTATAAAGGTATGCTTTATCATCAACTGTTCGTGCAGAACGTTTATAAAATTGGATGTTGTCTTTTCCATCGCACTTTTTCTGCTGAAGCAAGTGTCATCTCTTTAATTGCAAGCCTCAGATTCTTTCTCTTGAATCATTCACTCCTAAAAAGGAGTAGATTAATAATGGTTATTTAAAAAATCTCGCCTTGATGCAACAGGT
>Ga0233414_10001069_pt1 | contig 10864 bp, 13 predicted proteins | sample Na_anoxic_10_MG_FD_189020 | JGI IMG/M metagenome (GOLD analysis project Ga0233414, IMG submission 189020) | Seawater microbial communities from Saanich Inlet, British Columbia, Canada - Na_anoxic_10_MG | ecosystem: Environmental > Aquatic > Marine > Inlet | place: Canada: British Columbia...
GGCGTCCAATATCGCCTTCTGGCGCCGAATGGGCGGTCAGTTGCCAAATCGCCTCAAGTATCCCAACGGCCTGCCAATGCGGTAGCTTCAGGCGCCGCTTGAACCGCTTGAACTTGATCTTCGATTCCGTTCCGGCTTTCATCCGTGGTTAGCCCTATTTGATCCCTAGATATTTCAACTCTTCTGGTAATTGCCGAGGCTCCGATTCTTCCCAGGGAAATTCGCGCAGTCGCAACTCATCGCCCAATTGCAGGTTGTCTTTGTGGTAGATCGCGCACTTTGAGTCCCGAGCCTGTTTGTGAAGATCAACCACCCAGTCAATCGGCGGCACCCATCCTGGCGTGGTCGAGCTTCTAGACGCACCGCCGATTACAACCCAGTCAAACATCTCAAGATTGCTAAACTGAATTGGCGTAAGCATGGGCTCAACCGATAGCCACTTGATCCCGCCACCCATCTTGGCGAACGCCTTCTCTGCGTTGTCTACTCGGTCCTGACAATCGACCGTTGTTCCCATCCATGCGTTTTCTGGTAGTTCACCAAACTCATGAACTCGTTGTGGGAACTTGGTAAGAAACAGGAAGTTCCACTGCGGCGCCCGCTTTACCTCTGCCAAGACCATCTCGACCCAATCCTCGGGAACCCATCGGCCGAAGATATCCGCCATGCTTCCAGTGAAGACGTTTCTGTACGACGTGTCTTCACTCGCCCGGTCGGGCACTCGCGTGTTTTCTGGAGCTGCGAATCTCGAGGGGTAGATACTTGGCTCAAACTTTTGTTCATAGAACCGGTTTGCTATGTCGCGAGCATAACAATAGGGGCAATCATGCTTGCATCCAGTGATCGGATTCCACGACCACTTCGCCCATTCGATTGAGGACGTGTCTTGACGGTTGAATGTCTTCGGCGACTCCCAAACAACATCAGACTCTTTAGCAATTGCCCACTGATCAACTGAATAGAACCCAGGACCATCCGCATCTATCGGTTCCTCGCTTCGGCTAATGCGACTCCCAACTTCATCGATTACATCGAACGGTTCTTTCTCCGCGTGGTCTGCGATGGTGTCGCAGTAATCGCAGGACTCAATATTTTCGGTCCAGTGCTTCTCGCACTTAACGCAATGCCAGACAGGATTGTCAAATTGCTCATGGCATGTTTCGCAAGTAAACGCCTGTTGATCACACACAACGTCAACGTCGCCGTCTGTTACCGGCTCACCTGTGCTGACGTTTAGTAATGGTGGGTCACTTTGTTCACCATTACAACTAACGCTGTCGCTCAATATCCTCAACGCATTATTGACAGACTCGGCAGACTCCAAATTACAACTGCGGTTGTCATTTGCCAACTTCATGAATCGGTGTGCCAACTGCCGTGAAAATCCCCAATTTTCCTTTAGCCACCGCAACCAATCACCATGCTTACATTGGGCCTTGGCCGCCGTAAGTGCATTGCCCGCAGTGATCGCGTTTCGGACTGCTGCTGCCATTCCATCTTCGGCATTTTTCGCCGCGTTGTTCGCGATGTTCGCTAACTCATCAATCGCCACGTCTGCTAGTGGGTTTTCCGTGTTCTTTGCAATGGCACTCATAACAGATTGGCTCCAATGCCGAAGGTAGATCCCACGAGTTCCAGGGTGGGTATCCGTTGTGGTGGTGAACTTGAGTAGCGGGAGCACCGCACTTGCATGCGTGTCGTTCCCGATTCATCGCGACTTGCCGAATAGCCTTGAATGTTGGTGAACTCAGGTACTCGCCGTATGTCCTGTATGATGCCACTAGGTAAATAACTCCAATTGCCCAACTGATGGCAGTTTTCTGAGCGTTGCGTTATCTGTGACTGCCCGTCGCCTGTAACACCTCCCCGCCTCAGAATCCCATTCAACAAACGACGCTGGGCGTTTGACTTTATTGGTGTTCCTTCCAATTGCTATCGTGTAATACCACGTAGGCAGTGGTTCATGAATGAACCAGTTTGTTTTGTGTAGCCGCTTCGGCAATTCCTCGATATCAACCCAGAGCGGGTGTCCATAATTCCGAATCATTGCCAAGCCTGGGTAGTTGACGATCACATCAAGACGCGGGCAGATTCGCATGAGTTGATTGACTTGATCCCAGGGAAATGCGACCAACCCATTGGGGTCCATCAATACCGATCCAACGACCGATCTAAGATTTGAGAACCCGTGGGCACGAAGCAATTCAGGCACGCTGTCGCACAGTTCAGCGTTGTCGCCAAAGAATGGAAAGCATCGATTGTCGTTTTCTAAGTGCCTAGCCAGTTCAGCGACAGCGTGTTTATTCTTGTCCACTGAAAACATGAGGTAGTCGTTGAGACCAACCTTTGCCGCCATATCCCGAAACACGAGCGGAGAGCCCTTGACGTTGTGCCCTATCTTTCGGTTGTATCCACATCCGGCGTGTAGGTCGATATGTACATACGTCGAACCTCGCAGGACGTTTGAATGCTTGGCGATCGCCAACTGTTGCTCAAACAGCGTTGCGAACCCTCGCAACTTCTCTTCTGTGGTGTAGCCCTGGCCTTGATTCAAAACGTCACCTGCGTTACCAGAAACGAGTTCAACAGCCTGCTTTTGCCTCTTTGAAAAACGCCGCATTTACAACCTCACTCAAAACGGGATATCGTCGCCCTTATTGGTCATAGACCCCATGCCTTGCCATGCCTCGCCTTGCCGCGCCGCGCCGAGCCCGGCCTAGCCACGCCACGCCCGGCCCCGCCCTGCCTCTACTGGCCTAACTAATCCTTGGCAAAGTCTCTGGTCGTTTCTTCCATGTCAACACCATCGACCGCTGGCTGTTAATCTTCCCCGCTGAATCGTTCGCCTGATTCGCCAAATGCAGCCGCAATTGCCGCTGATGGTCGTTCAGGTCGTCGTCGCGAATTAGCAATAACTTATGAGCTTCCTTGCGCAGTTTCTTCTCGGCTGATGCCATTCGCTTGTCCATCTCGACGGTAAGATGCTGGTCAACAGAAAGGAACTTGTAGCCTGAGATTTTATGACTGTAGGCGACATCGATGCCGCGAATCCAGAGAATCGCCCGCTTCCAAAGCGAGACTATCTTCTTCCAATCTTTATCGTCATGCTCAGGGTCAATGCCTGTGATCGCCTCGATCTGCTTCTTCTCGATCGTGTATCCCCGTGGCTTATCCATCGTCATGTCGTTGAGTAGTTTCAGCTTCGGAATTTGCGATTCAAGTTCTGTAATCGACTCGCGAGTTAGTTCCTTTTGTTGCCGAACTGATGTCATTTTGATTTCTGTGCTCATGTCATCCCTTTAGTGTTTTTATGTGATTGGTCATAGACCCCATGCCTTGCCACGCCTTGCCCCGCCCTGCCTTGCCCCGCCCAGCCGTGCCTAGCCCGGCCCGGCCGCGTTAGGCTTCCGAAAATTGAATCTGAAACTTGCCATACGGCCAGGGCTTCTTAGCGCTTGGCCGACCGTCACCAACACCCTTATATCGCCCAGCGATGTCGCCAATCGAGTTCAGAACCTCAAGCGTCAACTCGTCCGCCGTTACCAGTACAGTCCCCGACAATCGCCAGTTAACGAATCGCGGACGAACACGGATATGCTTCGAGGTTCCAACGCGAGCACGCTTGGCAAACAACTCGAATCCCAACGACTTCGCAGCCTGCATTTGTTCGGGATAGGTATTGTCGCGAACCTGCTCGATAGCGGACAGTTCAACCTGTCGCCCGCCATCCACTTTGATCGGCAGAAACTCTTGCTCGAAATAGATCCCAGCCGCAGCCGACTCCTTGAACGACTTCTGGCCTTTCATCGGGACGCTGGCCGCCGCCTCGCGGAAACACGTCCAGAGATTGTCAGACGGTAGGCAAACATGCTCGCCGTCGTGATATAGGTACGCCTGCCAAGTCCAGGGAGGCGATCTGTCGTCGCCTGGTTTGCTTAGGTTCTTGTTCTTTGGATCTTTCCGCCATGCGTTTAACATGTCCGCCATATCAACGTCATCGTTGTGGAGGAGTAACGGTGTAAGTCCAGTCAGTTCAAATGAAAGTCGCATCTTTGATCCTTAAGATGAGTAGTTAAATGGTCATAGACCCCATGCCTTGCCATGCCACGCCGAGCCTTGCCACGCCGAGCCCGGCCCCGCCGCGCCTTGCCCCGCCATGCCACGGCCGAGCCCGGTAAATCGTCAAATCAGAACGGGATATCGTCGCCCTCAACGTCGCCCGCATCCGCCGGTACCGTCTCAGCCGCCTTCGCTGTCGCGGTCTTCTTCAGTTCGCTCCCGAACAGCGCATCGAGTTTCTTGGCAACCGCAGGATCATTAACCGATCCATTCTCGGACTTCGGCCTCGGGAAATCCCACTTGTCGTAATCGTTCCCATTCGAGTGTTCGTGAGTGCAATCAAGCACTACGAGCTTGCCGTTAAATCTGACGTGATCCAACTCCGAGAATCGCGAGCCATGCCAACCCATCTCCCGCAAAATCGCAATCGCTCGATCAACCGTATTGGGAGTCAGGTACAGCAGAACCTCTCTCTCGTACTCCCCTCCCGCCGGAGTGAATCGAAACGCCAGGAACGGAGTCTTCTTCAGCTTGGACTCACCGAAGTAGTGAGAATGAATCTGGCAGTCGTACTGACCTTTTTCGTAATGTGCCATTAGTTCCGCGCCTCCTTCATTGCTGTTACCAGATTCGCCCACGCCGCTTTGCCGCTGTCGCCCATCGAGATCTCTTCAGGCAGCCCGTGGCGATTCTTCGCCTCGAATGCTGCCGAATACTCGGTGTGTAAGACGCGATCGTGCCCGCCTTTGCCTTTCGCCCGAGATCCGCTGTCGTCAACCTCAACGTGATAGTTGCCGAACAGAACCATGTCGGCCCAGCGATGGGTCAGATTCCACGTCTTGTGATGCAGGTCAGGTACGAAGCGATCGTAGTCCTCACCAAGCGGGTTCTTGTGAGGCTTCACAATCGAATGCGTGAGGCAGACGATTGACAGACCGGAGTCGCGGCAATCGTCAAGAGCGTTGAGCAGCATCCGCCATTCAGGCAACGCCGACTCGTACCCTCGGCCGTAACCAGCAAACCCCTTCTCGCCCCAATTGCCGCCGTACATCGTGTCGCAAACGAACTGATGGCAGAGTCGCTCGAGCCCGCCAATCGTGTCGATGATCAACGCCTTGTACTTGTGCTTGGACGTGGCGAGTTGCTTGAGAATCGCCAATACCATCGCCCAGTCTTGCGCGATGGGCAGCACAGGGATCTCACCCGGCACCTGGCCGGATCGCTTCAGCGTCTCGATACCCAGTTCTTGAGCGTCGATTAGGAAGACGGCGCCAGGGATTGCTGCCCCAAACGATGTCTTGCCGAGACCTGGCGGCGCGTACATCACGCTCGCTGACGGCCTCTCTTTAACTTCCGTACTGACTTCGCTTAGGAAGTCCCGCAGCATGTCAGACGACCTCGATGGCCGATTCTTCGTTGCTGTGTTCATTCAGTAACCTTTCTTCGAGGATGTTAATTGGCTGGATTGGTAATCGCCTCTTCAGCCGAAACACCGCGTTGAATGCGGTGGTAAAGCGTCTCTCTAGCAACAGAACAGCGAGGGTCTCGCAGCCATTGAGCTACGGTCTTTCGTTCGCCAAAGGCGTCAACCCAAACATTGTCTCGCCTGTTATTTGCATTGGCTTCGGGTGTCACAAAGCGACAGTTGCATGGTTCGTAGTGACCGTCATTGTCAATTCGGTCTATCTGAAGCCCTGGCTTCCAGCCGTTTCGTTTACCCCAATCAACAAATACTCTTGGGTCGTGCCACTCACTGCAAACTGAAATTCCTCGCCCCCCATAGCTCTCGAATCGTTTGTCCGTTTCGTTCGTGCATCGCCTGACCATTGATGTCCAAGTGATATAGAGTCGATGCGTAGCTACTCCATGCGTCGTCAACCTCTCTCGCAATAGACACCCGCAACTGCGAGTGTTTTTAGATCGCACACTGTCAATATTGATGACCTTCTCCAGTCCGCAATCGCAACGAAACATTCCGTGAAGTCGCATGCGGTTTCCTGTTGTCATATGAAACGGTTTGCCAACAAGTTCCAGCTTGCCAATCTTGTCACCTACGTTCATTTTCTATCCTCTCCATGTTCTTTGCCTCCCAGAAGCAATCCATCGCCGCATGCCACGCTGTACCGAAGATGAGCGGTTCGCGGTCCTCAACTTCGACTCTCTTAATTCCAAGTTCGTATTGGTAGAAGTGCTTGCGGCGGCAGGTTTGAAAGCATCGCACCCGAGAATTAGTCAGCAGATCACGACCGTCGCCGTCAACTTCCAGTTCTTCGTGTACCGACTCCTTGCGTTCCCAGCGGTCGCTGTCTGGCGTGTCTGCACCTGAGCAGATACCCAGATACTGGCAGGGCGAGCCGTAGAGCATGCAGGCGCCAGAGTTCCGATACCAACGATTCAGCCGACGCGCCGAGATGATCTCTTGGCTGATGTCCCAGAGTTCGGTCGCGTACTCAGCCAACTCGCTTCGGGTCCGCTTTGCCGATCGCCGTTGAAAGTATTTCTCACCTTGCACCGTTAGTGTTTGAGCTACGCGCAACTCGAACAGCTCCGGCGTCTCTTTCATTCCCTCGAACGCTTCGCACTCGATACGCTGACCGCAATAAGTATGAAGCGATGCCAACTCAGCGACATCCTTCTTTGCGATTGCCTTCGGCTTGATCCCTGGCTTGCGAGCTACGTCCCAAATCACCTGATCGACCTTGATGCCGTTTGCGAGCAAGAGTAGCTCGTATTGATTAGGCTGCCCCTCGACTTCGATCTGCCGCCAGTACGACGAATTCGGATCTTCAATATCCGATTGAGTAGTTTTGTGGTCGGTGAGCGTGACCGTCTGATTCTCTTCGGTCAGTTTGTCGAGTTTGCCCGCAAGTCGAAACGTGCGCGAGCGTCCGTTAGAGCGGACGTTCGGCAGGTCCGAGTAGTATTGTTTCTCGATCTCTCGAACATTGATGTCCGATTGAATGTCGCCCCATCGCGCGTCATACGCATCAAGCATTCCGCGAATCATCGCCGCTTGAAATGGCCGGTCTTCGCTGCTGACGCTTTGCTTTGCTGTATCGAGTGGTGTCATTCGTGATCACATCCTTGCCATTAATCCGTTTGATCCAATGCTGCCTAAACGGCCCGAACTTGCCGACCATTCCGACAACGAACAGTCGCTCGCCTCTGTCCTCAATCACGATCGCCGTGGCGCTGCCAGTGCGAACCACATCACTCGGCTTGAATTGCACCTGTAACCCTCCAGACAGTCGCATTTCGCCCGCTCTTCGTCTTCCGATGTCCGTTCGCCACGATGCAGCGAGCCTGTGCCAATTCAATTCGTCTCGGTCGCTGCGTTGATGGGTTCATGCTTAGTGCGGTTTGTACCTCTTCGTCTGTCGCCCCGAACTTCCCGCACATTGCGATGAAGTCGTAGACGCGCCGTCTGAGAGTCCCTGCCGCTGGCAGGATCGACTCGGCCGCATCTTTACTTTCGAGCGAATGCGACTGATACGGCGCGGACTCGACTGCTGCCTGTTCGGTCAGTCGCTGCTTGAACTCGCCAAACATGCTCGTTTGTTTCATCGCGTCACCCTGGGAGTCTGAATCGCGAGGCTTGTGGGCCGAGTACCGCTGGCCCGGCGTCAAACGTACTGATGTCGTCCGGGCCGGTATCGTTTGCCAAATCTTCATTCGCCCTGACCTTTAGACTGAGAGCAGCAGCGTCGTACCAAGTGAAATCGAGATCGGGGTTGCTGGCGTAGCGTCCGAGCAATCTCAACACGTCAGCCTCGAGCCCGTCCTCGTACACAAAGAACCACTTCTCTTTGCCTTTAGTGAGTAAAATCACGTTGACCGAATCCATCGATTGCCCCTCCTTGTATGATCAGATCGGAGTCTGACTAGAATAGACTTCCCTGTTCTGGCGGATCGTCGCCTGTAGCGCTCTCCATGTGTCTTACGGCCTGCCGGTAGTATGCTTGCTTAAGTTCGATGCCAACCCCTCTACGGCCGTTAACAACAGCCCCATACACCTCCGACCCGACTCCCATAAATGGAGTCAATACTGTCTCGCCTGTATTAGTCCATAGATCGACCGCTCGACTTATTACGTCAAGCTGCAATGGGTGCATGTGCCGCTCGTCGCCCTCTACTTTCGTTTCCTTGTACGCCAGAACCGACCCCTTATCCGCCTTGGCATTCCCCATATTCCCTCGGATATCGTCCCATACCCCAGACGCATAGTTTCGCCAAATCCAATGAGAGTATCTATTTTCCGTTTGCTTTCCTTTCCATCGCCTGAACCGCTTTAACTCTTCCGGTATTTCACTGCTCCCGTGATACTCGCTAAAGCCTGTCGGATGCGTAACCGGAATGGGGTTATCTCCTTTCTTCCTGAACGGTATCAGGTAGTCCGAAGCAGCTACGTTTACCTGACAACAGTCGTCTACCGTTTGCCGATGAGCCAGGGCTTTCGTCATAGTTCGATTGCGGACCGCTAGAGGCTCTTTCCATATGCAGATTCGAGGCGTGTACTCAAATCCGTGTTTCTCATGCAGCTTGATGATGTCGCCTGGGAAGTCTTGATACCCGCAGATATTCGCGCCATCTTTGGGAGTGTCCATGCAGTGAACTGCGGATATGCGGCCAGGTAGAGTCAGCCTCGCGATCTCCGAAACGATAAACTCGTAGTGATCGAAAAACTCCTCATATGTCCGACAGTTCGATAGGTCGCGATCAGAAGACGAGTAGTTAAACAGGCACCCCCCTCCGTCGCTGGCGAACGGCGGCGAGTAGATGGAAAGATGTACCGACTCGCTAGGCATCGACTGCAATACTTCGGCCGAGTCACCGTGAAATATCGCGTATTGACCGGTGGCGACCTGATCTAACGTAGCCATTCAGGAATCCTCTCTTCTTCACCGGCATACTGAGTGCGGCTGATTCGAGTTTCTTCATTCATAAACTTAGACAGTGATCTAAACATCCCCTCCGATTGCATCGACTTCCGTTGCAAGTTCGCCAGAACGCCACGGCCGCCTTCGGTCGTGATTATCTTAATCGTCACGTCGTGAACTTGGCCGAATCGCAATGACCGCCGGACTGCCTGGTAGTACTGCTCGAACGAGTCGCTAGGGAACATTACTTGATGATGGCAGTGCTGCCAGTTGAGTCCCCAGCAGCCTATCTTAGGCTTGGTTACTAGGGTCTTAATCTCGCCTGATGTGAAAGCCAGCAATCGCTCTTCCTTCTGGTCATCCGGCATAGAACCGCTAACCTGCACCGCATCAGGCACCAGTTCCTCAACTAGGTCAGCTTCGGGATTCAGATGGCACCATGAAAGAGAATATCCGTCGTGCCCGATGATCTCCGCCGCCGCTCGCTCGCACCGCTCTACCAGAGACTCCCGACGCTCAAATCTGTGCTCTCTCATGTTAGTAGGAGGCCGAGCAAATAGATGTCCAGGCATGGGCTTATTGCAGTCGATAATTATCTCTCGCTCTTCCAGTTCCGGTAGAACGAACTCGCCATCCTCAAATCCTAAGTCGGAAGGCTTCCGGCATGCCCTGGCCCATGAGCATACCCATCGCCAGAACGGCTGCCCGGCATGCCCCTTAAATCTGTACTTAACTCTGCCCCATCCACGGTGATCCTTTCCTGTCTCCTGCTTGAAGAATCGGCCAATCATATCCCTGTATCCCAGCTCCCCAAGAGTCTCCGAAGACGTACCTAACTCATGGAAGTCATTCGGTGATGGTGTAGCAGTGCAAAGGAATCGATACTTCATCGAACGGCTAAACTCCCTCACTGACTTAGTGGTCACCGCATCGTCTGATTTAATCACGCTTGACTCGTCGCAAATGAGCATACAGAAATCAGAAGAGTCGAATTTGTGAAGCTGCTGATAGTTCGCGATGACTATCTTGGCGGATGCAGCAAACCTTCCGTCCTTCGCCCTCACCGCTTCAACGCCGAACTTCGCCGCCTCTTTAAGCGTTTGATACGAAACAGCCAGAGGCGTAAGCAGCAATACCCTCCCGTTAGTCTTGCGGACAGTATTCTCAGCTATCACTAACTGCATCGGAGTCTTGCCGAGTCCGCAATCAGCGAAGACCGCCGACCTGCCTTTACGTACCGACCACTCGACTAAGTGCTTTTGAAAGTCGTAAAGAAAGTCAGGAAGCCATATCGGATCAAATCCGAAATCGCCCTCTAGATGAGCCTTTGAATCTAGAAACTCCTGATATATCACTGCTCCGACTCCTTTAGTATCTTCATTATCAGCAAGGCAATCCGCCCGCTAGTTCCCGTCCAGCAGTTACCCGATCCGTATTTAGCGCACCATTCTCGTAATTCGTTCACCTCTTCTTCGCTTAATATCCACACCCGTACAGCCCTCCTTGTATGATCCCGCCACCAGCCCTGCGACAAGCCGAGCGGCGACGGGCATGCGCGTCTATCTCACGCATGTATCGTCAAGTTCATCCTTCGTTCCGTTCGATCCAGCACGCAACGGTAAGCCCAATGGCAACGCCGATTGCAATGGCTGACGACGTAAGAACTAATGGCATCCTGATTGCCTCCGAGTAAGAACCACGCAGCGGGTTGCGTTTGCGACTCCGTCGCACCCGCTGCGGCGTGTGAGTCCGTTCAACGTCCTTGACTAGGCTGCTGGATGCTGCCGCATCGGCGGCAACTCGTCGCGAGCAATCTGAAACTCCTGCGGAGCGTCGATACCCAAGCAGACCTTGCCGCCGCGAATGTTTGAAACCTTGACCGTAAACACCTTGCCATCGATGGCTACGCGGATTGCTTCGCCAGATTT
>Ga0233414_10001072_pt1 | contig 10832 bp, 13 predicted proteins | sample Na_anoxic_10_MG_FD_189020 | JGI IMG/M metagenome (GOLD analysis project Ga0233414, IMG submission 189020) | Seawater microbial communities from Saanich Inlet, British Columbia, Canada - Na_anoxic_10_MG | ecosystem: Environmental > Aquatic > Marine > Inlet | place: Canada: British Columbia...
CCGCGTTAACTTTTGCCTGTGTTGCTTGTCCTGGATTCTCTTGATAAAGCCACTCTATCCCATTAGAATAGTAAACCCCTCTAGGGTAGTAACTGCCGCCCATGCTACCAGGTAGCCACAGCGTCCCTTGCGCTGCCTCTACGAAATAGGATTCGTTTACATGGTCCGCAAAAGGAGGTAAAGCCGCAAAGTTTGCAGCGCTTTCCATGTCTCCGTTTCCTCCAGCGTCTAAGCCGTCTGAGTAAATAAACCCCATTTTAATAGGTGTTTTGTGTTTCTTGTATATTCATGAAAGCGTTAAGCGTCCCCGCTGTAGCTGCTGAAACTCTAATCTGTATGTAGTCGCCCCTAAAATGGTTTAACTCTATAGCGGCATTTTCATTAGCCCCGCTTAAAGGTAAATTATCTACTATTTTACCTTTGTTATTTCTTAAAGTTCTTTGCGACCAGTCTACACCGTTGTAACTTCCGTGAATAGTAGCTTCAGCGTTGCCGATTAACCCAGCCCAAACAAATTGTAAGAAAAAACCAAAATTTGCGTTTAGTTTATAGGTAAAAACAAGGGGGGTGCTCATGTCCCCCGCTGTAAATACTTCTATGTCTCTGTTAGCTCTGCCCATCTTTTTTTAATTGCTCTAATATTTCAATAGCTCCCGCGCATTTTAAAAAAACCTCTTTTGCCTGCTCTTGTTGCGCTTTTAAGTTTTCTATCCTTTTGTCTAGCGTTAAAACTTCTTTCTCTATTTTTTCCATAGAGTAAAGTTACTAAATCCCTGTAATTACTGCTGTAAAATCTAAATTTTTTAAATAAGCAACATACTCTTGATGTGCTACTAGCCTTGATTGATCTTTGAACGTCTCTGGCGTGTCTTCGTTGGATAAATCAAAGTCTTTAACTGTTTCAAATCCTGACACCTCAATTGTGTTTGTAGGGTCTAAATTGTAAGCTTCTAAACTTTCAAAAATTTCCAATACAGTTGGCAGTGTTTTGCCTCCAAATGTAATTGTCCCGCCTACTATAGCTATAACACTAGACATTTCTGTTGTAGTTCCTTTTACTAGAACTTTTGCCGTTTCTGTTGATGTGATTGTAATCATAATTTTTTATTTTGCTAATCCGTTATTCAATAATAATTGCGCTAATTGTTGAAGCGTAAAGCCTCCAAATGTGTCCGTATCTGTTATAGCTGTTCCACCCCCACCAACTAAAGCAGAAGCCGCTACTGTGTTATCCTGCGCGTAAAGTTGTATCGTGTCCGCTCCAGCTTGAAACTTTAATTTATTATCAAAGTGCCAGATTGACCCCGTACTCTTGTTTGTTCCTGTTGGCTCTGCTATTGCTGTTCGTATATTAATACTTGCGCCATATGTTTGCGCACCTCCGAAGTTAACTAGTCCGTCCGTAGGCTGTGTTATAGCGCTTGGAACAGCTTTAAAACCGAATCTATCCCCTCCGTAAATATTTGTATGTATAAACATACTATTTGCTGCTTGATCTAAAAAAGAAAAACTACTCCCTACCGCATTACGCATTCCAACTTTTAAAGATATTCCAGAACCGCCCGCGTTTGTGTTAACTCCAATTGAATCAGTACCCACCGACAAAATAACGGTATCGGCTAAATCCATAAAAACCGCGCACCCCTTACTAACCCCGTTAGTGTCAGACCTAAAAGTATGGACCCTAGAAGTTAAATGTACAACCGAAGAACCCCGCCCGACAACGTACCCCGTAGATCTTAACTCGTCAAAAGTACCACTTCCAGCCGTTACATTTTTATCATCATCAACTGTTAAACATATTTGGTTCAATCCATTTCTTACTAATAGCCCGTTTGTTCCGTTAGTTGATCCTATACCTTTAAAAGTCGTTTGGTTACCTTCAAAACTCAAAGGATTTGCGCCCATTGTTACAACTCGTGCACCTGTTAAAGTTAGGTCCGCATTTCCTAAGTTGTCCCCGCTCGCTAAATCCGCTATGTCTTGCGCTGTGCTTTGAACTAATCCGCCGCTTTGCTCTAATAAAACTGTCTCCGTCCCTGTCAAAGCTCCCGCTACTCCTTTTCCTGTTATTGCTGCCGCCTGTAAAGTTAAAGCCGTGTCCCCTATAGCGTCGCCGCTGTGGGTTGCGTTTGTTTCCTTAGCTGTGTTTAAGCTTACCGCTGTCGTAAAGTCTGTGTTTGGTACATTAGAAAGGCCTACGTCTGTTTTAGTTATTACAACCGTTCCAGATTGTCCGTTAACCGTTAAAACCTTGTCTGTGTTGTCTTGTAAATGCCAGTTACCCGCAAAAACCGTAGTGCTTGCGTTATCTAAAATAGAAACTATTGCATCGTCCGGGTTAATCTCTACCCCGTCAATAACCGTAGAAACTCCTACCGCTATCCATGTCCACCCGTCTTGCGCTGTTCCTCCTCCTGGAAACACCCCTAAAGACTGGTCAAAAGTACCCTTATTAATTCTTGCGCCGTCTAAAGCTGCAATATCTGTTTGCATTTGGTCCAAGTCTGCCCCCGAGGTTACAGTAATAAAGTCTAATTTTGCTTTATCTGCCGCGCTTAAAGCGTCGTATAAATCCCAGTCCGCCGCTACAAAAGTGCCCGGCCCTGTTATTTTATTTGAAATATAAACCTGTCCCCCCGAAATGGTACCCTGTCCAACCTCGTAAGTAGGCAAAACGTTAAATTCTTTTAACCCAACTAAAGCCGCGTCCGTTAATTTATTGTAATTGCTTACCGCTAAATTTTCCGACATTTCGCGGACGTCCTGAGGGCTTATTAATTGCGTTGTATTGTCTGGCTGGTTAGCCGCCGCCTGTGCTTGTAAGTCTGCCGTGTTTTTAATAGTTGCCATTAATTGAATCCGTTTAAAGTAAATCCTAAGTCAAAGCCGGAGCCTTGTAAAGGGTTGTTATTTCCTGTGTTAACTGTCCGCCGTTTGTCCGTTAAGAACTGGGCCACCGTGAAGCCTTCCGGCGGTGTATATTCTATTTCGCTTCCTGCTGGTACTAGTTTACCTATTCCAGCTAAAGCCGTGTTATCTACTAGTAACTTAATTACACTACTAGAGTTTCCGTAAAGCTGAACGCTTAAATCGAATAAAGTTTGTCCGCTTGTTGTTGTGTAAGTAGCCATGTTAAACCCTGTCGCCTGTTATATAAATATCGTTTCCTTTTATTATAATATTGTCCGCCCTGTAGCCGTCACTTTTTAAATGTAGCTTAATCTCTCGCTTTAATACTTGAATACCTCCGGGACGCCCTAAAAACCTTTTAACGCCTACCCCTATAGTAGGAAATTCTTTATACCAGCCGACAAAGCAACTTATAATGTCTTTTACGTGTTGAGTGTCGGAGTCTCCTATATAAAAGTCTCCGGTTGTAGCGTCTATAGCTAAATCGTTGTTTTCTAGTTTAAAGTCCTTACTCATGCCTTAAAAATAAAGTTTTTTAAGATAGTAAAGGCTTAAAAAGTCCAACTTTTAGCCGTGTTGTATGGTTTCATTTTCTAAATCCGCCCTTTGTGTAATCGGAGCTATCGGAGTTTCTAAAGAAGTGGTCGGCGCTATTATCCCAGGAGGACCTAAAGCAACTGTCGCGGTTGTTATATGGATATGCCCGTTGTATTTAGTAATTAAGTCGTTTAGCTTATCCTCTAAACCGTTAATTTTACCTACCAGCTCCTCTATTTTAATAAGACCCCCGAATTGGTTACCCCTTATTTGTACGCTTTCAATCTCTGAATATAACGAAATAAAAGCCGTATCCTTGCTTAAAAAAGTAGCTATTACTACCGAGTCAATAACTGGTGTGATTAATAGCGGCGTCGTAGAGTCTCCAGCTATTAACTTAACATCTAACAAATTAGCGTCCCCACTTAAAGGCTTTAACTCCGCCAAGTCTCCAGCTATAGAGACTACCGAACAAGGTATACTATAAACCTCCTCGCTTGTTTTAGCTAGTGTTCTTATTAGGTCCCCTATGTCTTGCGTGTCTTGTCCCATATTATACCGTTTCTCCTCTTTTTTGTGCTGTTAACTGCTTACTGTTAAAAATAGGCGTCTGGTTGCCGTCTACGTCTAAGTCGTAAATCTTTTGTTTTATGTAAATGTCCTGCCGCCCTCCTATGGACCAACCGGACCGAGTTACCACCCTAGTGGCTAAATAACCGCCGCTTTGCTCTGGTATCTCTTTATTTATTAACTCTATTACGTCGCCGTGATTAACCGCCGGACTCGCAAAAGTAGTAAAACTACCATCGTAGCCGCTGTATCTCATTTCATCAACTAAAGCGTCCGCCGTGTCCTGTAAAGCTGTTAAGGTGTAGTTATTAAAGTATAGCGTCCTTACTTCGCCGTTAGTGTCTCCAGCGGTAGCTTCTAACGTTGTGTTAGAGTTGTCTATACTCTTGCATACAACTTTTATTTTACGCTCTGTAGCGTCTATGTATGTCAGCCTGTTGCCGTCTATTATTTGCGTCGTTTGAAACTCAAAAGAATGAACTTTTTGTAGCTCTGAAACTACACTAAGACCCACGTATAAAACCCCATCCCTAAAAAAGGAATAAATACCGTGTTTTTTCCTTAACTCATCTAACACCTGTGCCGGTGTTGCGTTACTTATTCTAAATTTACCTAAATTCTGCTCCGCCGTTATTTCATAAACAACGTTTAAAACGTCTTCAAAAACATAACCTAAAAGATCGCTTAACGACGGGTTGTTAAGGCTTAAAGTTACGCTATTCTGTTTAAGCTTAAAAACCTCGTCCTCTAAATGAAATTCTAAAGGGAACTTTTGACGAATACCAGAAATAAAGCCCTGAAAAACCTGTACTAAATTAGAATCATACCCTATCTCTATAGTAGCTTTATCGCCTATTCTAAATAGTGGGTTTGTGCCTCTTGTTATACTGTTAACAGGTTCGCCGTCCTCTTTTTGGTATCTTATTCTTTTAGGAATAATTACCTTTGCTTTATCCGTTAAATTATCATAACTAGAATCTATAGACAACTCTGTAGAAAAACAAAACTCTTGTGCCTCAAAGTCTCCGAAAGGATCGTTAAAAACTACTCTACTATCTAATCTATTCATTTTAAGTAATTTCTATCTGTGTATCGTCGCCGCCTCCTACGTTATTTAAAACCGTTAATTCTATAGGGTTGTCCGATACCGCCGAAAACTCAAATAATTGGGTATTTTGAAAACCTTCTTGTTGTGGAAAATTAAAACTTTCTATTACTATAGTGTCAATACTAAAAATGTCGCCTAAAAACCTAGAGGCTACCGCTATAGCTACCTCCGCCTCTAAATACTCCCTTAGCTGCTGTACTTCTATTTCCGGATATTTAACAGAACTCTCAGACACTAACGCCCCCCTAACTGTAATTTGATAGTCGCCCTTGCTTATGTATTCCTTTACGGTCCCGCTTACCCCTTGTATATTAGTCTTAATTATTTGCTTTTGTTGTGATACGTCAATTAATACCGTGTTAATAGCAAAAGTGTTTTGCGCTTTGTTGTTAGTAAAAATATCGCCGTATCGTACCGGTTTCCCTTTATTGTCGTTATAGCCTCCAGGGATAAAAATAAGGTTAGCGAATACCGGAGTACCTAAATAACTGGTAATGTCTGGGTCGTTTTCGTCCTGCTCCTCGTCATTAACATTAGCCTCGTAATACTTAGTTTTCAAAGCTTGTAAACCAAAGCCTTTAGCTACTGTTAAAGGGTCTACTTGCGGGGCAAATTTGCCGCTTACTTTCGTGTCTTTCATTACCTAGCTATGTTATTAACGTTGTTTACTGCACTTAGTAACGCCTGAGCTACCATATCCTTAGTTTTATTATTAATATCCCCTAAGTCTGTGGCGGTTATATTAAAGGTTTCTATTAGCTTGCCTATATCTATATTAATGTTCGTAGGCCGTCCGGATTTTATACCGTCTACGCTTGAACTGGATTTTTTGCCAGCTTTACCGCCTCCAGATAGTCCAGCCGCTCCGCCTGCCCCGCCTTTAGACCCTCCTTTTAAAACGTCGCTAAAACCTTGCTTTTCTTTTGCTAAAACTGTTTTTAAAATAACAGGTTTAGCTTTTAAATTTCTACCTAAAACCCTCTGACCTATAGCCCTATCCTCCTCTACAAAAGCTTTTTTTATACCGCTTAACCCTTCTTTTATTTTATCGGTATTACCGCTAAAAATACCCTCTAAAAGATTACCTACCCCGCTTAATATATGTTTAGCACTATTTAATATACCTACAAAAGTATCTTTAATTGAAAGGCCTAGCAGTTTAAAACTTGTAGTAATTACAGGGAACCGGTCCAATAAAGAAAAGAAAATATTTTTTACATTAATAATAGAACCCGCTACCGCTTTCCATAATCCAACAACCGCCGCTAAAACAGGCTTTAAAAATATTAAACCTTTTTGAACCATCGACAAAGCTCTTTGTAGCATTTCCGTAATTGTAGTGCCTCCAGAAAGTTCGTTAAAAAAGCTTATAGCTACGTCTTTTATACCTATCCATGCGTCCGTTAAAGGTTTAAACGCCTGAGCTATTACCCCGGCGTTTAGCTTTAAAAACGCAAAGCCTTTTTGTATCATACCCATGGCCGCGTTTACTGCCGGCATTAACGCCCGCCCCAAAGTTAACTTTAACTCTAACATAGAGTTATTAAAGCGGTTAAAATTCGCCTGAGCGCTATTAACTGACTTTTTTAAACCTGGGCCGAAAGTCTTTTTTAATTCATCGCTAAATTTTGGCAGGAAGTCATCAGATAAAAGCTTTCCCTGCTCCATCATTTTATCGAGTTCCTGAGTAGTTACACCCATAGCCCTAGCCGCAATATTGAACGCTCCAGGGATTCGCTCCCCTAATTGCCCTCTAAGCTCCTCTGCTTGTACCTTACCCTTACCCATCATTTGACCAAGTGCCAAAAACGCGCCCTTAGACTGCTCCGCACTTAACCCCATAACTGAAGAGGCTACTTGTATACCATCAAAAACGTCGTTAGTTGCCTGTCCTTCTAATTTAGTACCTAGCATTGAGGCGGACAAAGTTTTAAAACCCTCCGCACTTGCTAGTAAATCGGTCCCTAATAACTCGGAACGCTGACGTAAAAAGTCCATGTTCTCGGCGCCCTTTTGCGCTCCTCCACTAGCAAAAGAAATGGCATTTTCTAAGCTTTCAAAGTCCCGCGCTACTTTTACCGAGTCGCTAGCGAATTGAAAGGCTTTCATAGCTGCCGCCGCTAATGCTAAAGGGCCTATTAAACCCTTTATAGAGCTGCCTAGCTTATTCATGGATTGTTTGCCCTTCTTACCTACCCCGCCCATAGCCTTATCTAAGCCCATAGCTTTAGCCGTCGCCTTTTTCAAGCCTGGGCTAAGTTTGTCATTTAGGGCTATTACGTAAGTGGTCTTTTCTGCCATACTATAAAAATACGAAAAAAGGGGCTAGTTAAAGCCCCTTAGTCCTTGTTTTTGTACTTTTCGTTTTCTTGCGTAATTACCCATTTTAATTGGGCACACAATTTAAAATACTCAGCGTCTTTTAACCCTGTAGGGTCTACTTTAAAGTGAAACCTTAAAAGGGCGTCCCATTGGTCCCCTTCGTCGTTTTCAACTTCAAAACGTTTAATTTCTTCGTCGTAAAAACTAACACCTCTAAAGCTCCCTACGCTATGAGCTATAGAAAGGTCTAGCCCCTCTAGTATTTTTACAACTTCGTTACGTTTCCCGTTTTAGACCCTATTACATCAATTAATAAAGAAGAGGCAGTTCTAAGGCTGTCAAAGTCTGAAATAATAGCCTCTACGTCGTCGCCTCCAACTGTTAACGATCTTAAAAACATCTCCGCCGCTTGTAGTTCATCCTTTTCTAAAAGCTTTTGGCCTGCTGAGTAAGTAACGCGGTCTAATTTTCTCAAATATAAAACCTTGTCCCCGTCCTCTGTAGGTACTTCTAACTTAAAAAGCGTTTTATAAAACGCTTTCAACTCTTTTAACTCTTTCTTGTCCATGTATAAAAATTTAAGTGAAAAACAAAGGTATAAAAAAACCCCGACTAAAAGCCGAGGTTTTTCTAATTATGAAAAAAAACATTATGAAAGTAAAGCGTGTAAATATAACAAAAAAACCCCAGCCTTGAAAGCTGAGGCCCTTTTTACATAGAAAGTATAAAAAAGTTTCTTTTTATTGTGCCCATTGAATATGTGAAACCGCCAGCTCTAGCTCTGCAATTACATTGCTGTCACCTTCAGCCGCTCCACTTGGTGTATTTTTAAACCTACAGTTTTTGATTATGTCCGTTACTGGAGCACTTCCAGCGGGAACGTAAGAGACTGTAATATCAAACTCGCCGATATTTTGTAACCTGTTGCCGCTTGCTGCGTTTAAAATTGCGTTTAGTTCTGCACGGTCTATAGACATAGAACACTCGCTCTCAATTTTCCCTAACCCCCTAGAAGTAGGAAACCGGCCCGCGCCGAAATTTTCCGTTACTTCTTGCGTGTCCTGGTAGTTGATCGCTGTAATTCCTGCTAATGGGCTACCCAATACCGTAACAATGATGTCCGCGTATGAGTAAGCCTGCCCGTTAACTAATGGTGTAAAATCTGCCATTTTATTTATATTTTAAAGACTCGGTACGAATCCTAGGTTAATAACTATCTCTCTAGCCACTCCGACCGGTACGATTTTTACAGTTATTTCTAATGTTCCAGTAGTTAAAACGTCCTGAGCTGCATTAATTATAACCTCGTAAGCGCTTACCTCGCCGTCTGCTGCCATTGAGTTTAAAGCTCTATCCGCTAAAGCTTTGAACGTTTTAACGGTGTCCTCTCTTAAAGTACCGTCCGCGTTAACGTTTAAAGGGCTACCTAATTTAGGAACTATAAAAGTTCGTAAGTTCCTAGTAGCTTTGTCTATCGTCCTGTTGTTTTCAATAGTAGATAAATCGCTAGTAACAGATACAGAAGTATAGGAGTCATTGTTAAAAGTGTTGGTGAAACCAATTTCTTTAACTATGAAAATATATCCTTTATCGTCTATAGCTTCAACTAGTGCTGTAGCTGCTAGAGCTACGCTGTCCCCGTTTGAAAAGTGCGCTACGTCAAACTCTAGGCCATCCGTAACCATTGGGAACTTTTCGTAGTAACTAATAGATTCGTTAACGTTCGCCGAAGATACCGCGCCAAGTTTGGCCCCTAAATCTGTAACAGATTTAGAAGTAGATACCGCTAAAGCTGCCCCTTTTGCGTTTCCATCCTGTCCGATACATACCGAAACACTTCCGGCCGCTAAAGCTGTTAAGTCTGGTAAAGTTGATAAGTCAGTAGTTGCGCTAATGTCTCCCCCGTAAAGGATAGATAAAGGTTTACTTTCTGCTTTTAACGTGTTTGCAACCGCTTGCAAAGCTAACACCTGAGAGGTAGCAAATACCGATTCTATGAAAAATACGCCTACTTGGCGAATAGTTCCTAAAGCCGTGTCCTGTAAAGTTTTAACCTCTACAAAGTCCGGCGCTCCTACTGGTTCTGCAAAGTAACCTAGCCAAAGCTCTCCGCTTGGTTGTTTTTCAAAAAATTCTCTAATATGATACCACTCTACGCCGTGATCTGCCGACCCCTCAATAATACCTAAAGCCTCAGCTCCAGCTAATGAGAAAACCGTTTTAATTCTATCCGATACACCGAAACCAGACGGTAAAGTATCGTTATAATAAACAAGTCCGCTAATATGGTCCTTAGACGCTAAAGGCGTACCAAGTCCGGCGGTGTTTATGTTAAATGTAACCTTATTTAATGCCATTCTTTTTAGCTTTTATAGGTTTCTTAAATTCTTTAATTGTTAGACCGTTTTTCTGCGCGTGTCTCTCCGCAAAAGGAAACTCCATAAAGGCTAACCCGTCGGAGGTAATAAAAACTACCTCCGACTTGTTAAAATACCTTTTAGCTATTTTCTCTAGCTTGTCCACTATGCCTGGATTAAAGAATAAACGCCTTTCTCGTCTGTTCTTCCTGCTGTTCCTCCTGCTCTAACTGCTGCGTTAAAGATAGACCCTAAATAAAGTGGGTTGTCGATGTCAGTGTAAACCTTAACCGCTCCCTCTGCTCTTCTTACGTAGCTGTCAGACCATGCCAAAATTCCTAGATTGTCGTCTACTGCTGTAGCTGCTCCTACTGCTTTTTTGACCCCTGCCGCGTCGTAATACGTTGCGCTTGATCTTTTGAATACTTTCATACCGAAAAGTTCCCCTACTTGACCGTCTACCGTTGGTTTTCTGTTAACGTAATCGAAGTTAATGAAAGAGTCAATTTTTAACAATTGAGCGTATAATCTAGCGTCTACTAAGATATTTCTTTCGTCGCTTGCTACGTCGTCAATGTCAAATTTGATAGCTAAATCGCTCAAATCCTCTCTAGTTAACGAGTTTCTCGTTCCTGTTGCTCCTGGAGCTAATGCCGTAGCGTCTGCCGTCCCAGTTGTAAAGTTTTTTTGTGACGCTAAAGTTGGAGACCATCCGTAAGCCATTTCTGCTGCGATTCTTGTATTAAGCGCTTTAGTATGGTCCTTTAAAATGTCCATTCTTTTAGAGTAGTTTGTAACTACTTCGTTAACGTCCTCGATATGAATCGGGTCAGTAGCGTAGTTGTCTACAGTGTACACCTTTACATCGTCCGTTCTTTGTCCTGGTGTTAATGGGAAAGAGGAAGGGTTAACCGTGATACCTGGAGTTGCCCCAGCTTGTGGAACTTCTACCGTTCCGAATTTTGCCCCAATGTTACCGTCAACTTTTGACTGCTTGTAAAACTCATTTTTAGGAAAAAGGTTTT
>Ga0233414_10001075_pt1 | contig 10823 bp, 14 predicted proteins | sample Na_anoxic_10_MG_FD_189020 | JGI IMG/M metagenome (GOLD analysis project Ga0233414, IMG submission 189020) | Seawater microbial communities from Saanich Inlet, British Columbia, Canada - Na_anoxic_10_MG | ecosystem: Environmental > Aquatic > Marine > Inlet | place: Canada: British Columbia...
TTTTTATGACAAAGGATTTAATGAATCTTTTGATAGACAATTGTATCCCGCTATCATACAAGATTTATCATTTGCCATACCTGCTTTTGGTAATAAAATTGAAGTTGTGCCACACATAGAAGAACTCGATCAATCTTCTGATAAAGCAGTTCTTGGATGGAATTTATTTGTGCTTGGCAACCAAAGGATGTATTTGGGTGACACGCACCATCATAGTTTAGGTAGGCTAGCCGAAGAGCTTAAGGCTGGGCAGATGGTTATTCCAGAAAACTGTGCTGGTGCTATGAGAACTACTACTCCTAGGCGTGTAGTGAACTTCATAACAAGAGTGCTTGAAAATAAGAAATCTGGTTTTATCGACCTGAGTATTGCTAGCGTAGCTCAAGATCAGGCGACACCTTCTAAACCAATGAGCATGTCCAATCAGTTTTATAGTAGAAGCGGTTATGGAACATGAAGCTGAACGACATATTTGGCGACGACCGGTTAGATCAACCAAGACCTAAATTAGTAGAAAAAAGACCGCCAGAGTCTAAGACTATTACTTTAGATCTTTATAGAGGATTCTCTCTTGACCTAGATAAAGTTAAGAGGAACAAAGGGCAGATAATTTTAAGCCCGTCTAAAAGTGAACAAGGTATGATATGGTTCACGCATAAATTTGTTAATTTACAGACTAATTACAAAGAGTATGCTATATCCCACGCTGGTAAGTGGGACAATGGGTATTTATTAACATACCCATTACAATGCACTAAGCATTATCAAACTAAAGTTTACAGCGATGGGTCAACTTACGATTACATACCAGACAATATATTAGATCTTACTATTCCCACAGAAAACAGCAGTTTTCATATGGGAATAGAATTACCTCAAGGGTGGCTTTTTTCATATAAACATGAAAAATTTATAGGCTGCACCAAAGAGATTCAGATTAGTGATAACATGCTTACTAAAGTATGAAGCTATTGTTCATTCTGAACACCATGTAAGCCATGAGCTAGCATATTGATTTTTATAATATCAATATGCTGTTTGACTGTTCTTGTTGTTATATTTAAGTGATCGGAAATGTGATTTATCGCTGGTTTTCTATCACCATATTTTTCGGAAAATTGAAGGTATGTTTGCCCTTGACTTGAATAAATGTCAAAGACATTTTTACAATCTCCATCTGGCAAGCTTCTTCTTATTACTTCCATGACGTCTATGGCATCTATGGTCTGGGTGTGATCTTCCTGATGCATTGCGTTTGCTCCTACGGTGCGATAAGATATTTGAGAAATAGTGGTTCCCGTTTGGTCATCATTATGAGAATTTTGGCTTTCCATAATCAGGACGTGTTCGGATTTTTTAATAATACTTTCGATGAAAGGTGCTGAATTGTTGTGGTACACCTCAATCGTCGATTTTTCAATTTTTACCTTTATTTGATGTTTTTTGGCTTTTGCTAAAATCTCCGCTAATTTTAATGTAAATTCCGGTGTTGTAAGATTAATATTACAATTGATAACGGTAACGCCGATTTTGTTCTGCGTCTCTTTACAATAATAATATTCGACTTTTAGCTTGTCGCACAGTGAAACAATGTCTTTTGTGATTATTTCATCAGCAGGTCCGCTAATTTGAACTTCTTTTTTCTTAATCTTAATCTTGTTTTCTTTAATATGTTGCTTGAAATAATTCCAAGCAAACTCACTAAAGAACTTTACCATCTGCTTTGGGTCAGATAGAATATCTTGGGAACTATTGTGCTGTTTTTCCCCAGAAATAGATAATATTGGGCTTTTGCTGGTTGGAGACTTTTGTAAATCAGAGAAGTGTGCATAACTTGCCTGAAATTCTTTGAATTTGACAAATTCTCCTTGCCGGTAACTCGTATCACCATTAGTCTTGACTTCAACACAGCCACAAGCTGGACATTCTGGATATTGCCTATCAAACTGCTTAGGTTTACTTGACTTGGTAATGTACGATGACTCGTTACAGGATTTACACCGAAACGAGTACTTGGTGTGGTACAGAAGGCTAACTGCAGCACGCCAGATAGCAATTAAGTATTCTTCCTCTGCTGCTGCTCTGTCGTCGTGGTAGTCAGCACCTATTGTGCTAGCCAACGCTTTAACCATAGAACGTTTGTGTTTGTTCATGCCGGGATGGCTTGAAACTTTTTGAACTACATCTTCTATGACTGTTTGTTGATCTTTGGTTAGATTTGCCATAGTAACATTGGCTAGAGATCCTCTCAATGTACTTAGGCTTGGTAATTGCCGAACTATTGGCATCTTTTTTCACTCCTTTGGTAGTTGTACGTGGTGGTATGTTGTTACAGTCAAAAAATTGTTGTTAACATTACAAAAAATTGAATGTATTGCTGTACTAACTTTTTTAGGCCGCAAATAGGAGGAAATCATGCCTAAGTATTGTGATTCTAAAGTCTTAGAACGGAATTGGTTCCATTGGTTGCTATCGTCTTCGGTGCCAGATTTGGAACCGTATCGCCAACTTGGTATTCTTTGGACCAAAGTCGACGCTGAACAACCAGCTAGATCTAAGCGAAAGAAACCTTTATTACCCAATCCGAGACACCCAGATCGATTACATTGTATCGCTCTGCCCAATCCGGTTTGCTTTAGCAGCAAAGATGGGGTTATTGATAAAAATGCTGCAACTGAATTTGCTGACGAACCGTATAATACTAGTTTTCCTCCTGAAAATTTATCGCTCCTTTTTGATGATGTTTATTACGATTGGGATAATATATTCAAGCAGCAAATGGAGATTGTACCTCAGCTTGAATCACAAGGATACGTTTTAGAAATACCTACAGAAATTGCTTGGCATGCAATGCTTGACGACATTAATAAAATGTGCCAGGGCATTGCGGTTAGATTCAAGCAGCCGTCTGAAGAAGAACAACTTGAATTATCCAACGAAGCATTATTACAGGTCACTAACAAATTAGTATCTTATAAGTTGGTTTATACACCAGGATTAGCACCAGTATTTAACTTGCTGACTACTACTATTCATCGGTGCATGTATAGTATTATGAATCGCAGAAAGACTCAAAGACTTGGCATGCAAAAGTTCGTAGATCAAGTTCAATCTGGTTCACTGCCACAGTTTAAACAACCGCGACGTCCAATTAGAACATAAAACACCCGTCGTGTCAAGTATGCTTCTAAGATGTGTGATAGCACTCCCGAAAGGTTTTTAAGGGTTTTTAATGTATTTTAATATTCTATTGGTAGTATTTAATTTACAATTGAGGTAGCAACATGTCTAAACTACGTAATCAATTGCAGGAGGCTACTGTCGTATCCAAGGATGTTAATAATTTATTCAACCATAACAGTGAAGCTCTAGTAATAACGGCTAATCCAAATGAAGTTGGAGGCGAATCTACAATAGCAGTATATTCGAAATTATCGGATAGTAAAGGTGTTATACAACCTATGCTAGCCGATTTATTAAGCAATCTTTTGAAGATATCAAGTGATGGCTCGACCAAACAGAACTCCTCAATTAGTCCGTAAGAGATCCATAGTTACAGTACCTAAATCTGTAAAAATAGTAGTTCAACCATCGAAAAACAAGGCGGTTAGCTCGCAACAAATTAAGCAGGCTAACCGCCTAAGCGTATCAAAACCAATACCGGTCAAAAAACCACAAATTGTTGCCCCTCCGCAGGTGGTTAAACCAAAGGTGGTTAAAAGTGTTTCCCATAGACAAAAACTTAACTCTTTAAATAAATTAAACTCTAAAAACCATAAATCTGCAAAAGTCAGATATGTAACAAGAAATGTGTCGCCGGAAGATAAGGCGAAAGCAAATGCGCTACGTTACAAAGGTAAAGGCAAAATATTAGTCATGGTGGGCAATGGCCCATCAATAGCAGAGGCTCCGCTGGAATTATTAAAATCAGCGCCTCATGTAGAAGTTATGTCTATCAATAAACCAGATGATAGAATATGGCCCACAAACTATTGGGCGTTCTATGATGGTTCACAAATACGACGCCATGAAAACTATTGGTCTGGATATACTGGTACTATTTTTAATAGTACATCTATTAAAAAACGAAAAGACAAGACCGTAATATTTAAAAATATCGGTGGTAAAGGCTTTAGTTTAGATTTAGGCAAAGGTTTATACATAGGAAGATCTTCTGTTTATGCGAGCATGCAGATAGCTTTATGGATGGACTTTGATAAGGTTTACATCTTCGGATGTGATATGAACCCTGAAGGAATAAACGGTAAGCTACATTTTTATGGCGTAAACCCAGACGTTCCACCTGAAGTAAGGAAAAACAGATTTAAAGACGAAGCAGCGCATTACAACGTTGGCGCAGATGTATTAAATTCTGATCAAAGGAAGAAGTTCGTTTTTTGTAGCGAATATAACACCTGGGACTTTATTAATAAATATGAATCCATGAGTCACAAAACAGCAGTCCAACATATAATCGAAAAGTATGGAGACAAAAAATGAGTCAATTTGGGAAGTCAATATATATTGCTTCAAGTTTAGACAACGGTGAAAGAGTAAAACAAATCAATAAAATATTGAGCGAAAACGGTTATACAATAACATATGACTGGACCAAACATGGCCGCGTGACCGACACAGACCAATTAGTTGAAATAGCTCAAGGTGAGTATAAAGGTGTAAAAGACTGCGACGTATTTTTAATGGTACATCCGGCTCGTCTAGGATCGCATTTTGAATTCGGAGCGGCTTATTCGTTAAATAAAAAGATTTTTATACTGGAAGAGACTGAGATATCAGAGCTAAAGTCCTTTTATTTTTTGCCTGGAATAGAAGTGCACAAAACTCTCGATGAAATTTTAATTCAGCTTAAAAAATAAGGAAATATAATGCTGCATAAACTCGAAATTGATGTAATGCAATCTAACGAGTTGCTGGAAGCTGCTAGGCTCACGGTGAAGTATAATTTACAGTCAATGGTTGTGCATCCTGAGTTATCAGGCGAAGCTTATATTGTGCGGGGGCAATTAAATGGAGGTTTTAATATAATAACCCCAGTTGATTGGCCTAAGGGGATTAATTATTCAATGGACAAAATGAGAGGTTTATCTGCTGATGCGCTAGAAGTGGAAGGCTATGAAATTCTCATATCGCCCAATAAGAATGTAAAAGAAATAACTAAAGAATTAAAGGCCACAACTGATTTTATTAAAACACATTTAGGCGATTTCGAAGTGAGATTTGTTGTGGCTTGTTTTAATAGAGAACCAGGTTATATAAAGGCTGTATATGAAGCTATTCAAGAAGTTAGAAAACCAGCTATGATAAGAAATGATACTTCTCTTAAGCTACAAGTAAGTAGAGCCAATATAAATAACCATAACAAGTTTATTGAAGAAACTGCTGCGGCAATCAGTGGATGCCCTATTAAAATAGGTGGAAACGTAAACAATTATAGGGTCGTCACAGCAGTTACAGAAGCTAAAAAATTTGCGGTTAATCTAACACAGGCAAAAAATATAATAAAGGAATATAATCAACAACCTGCGGATCAAATTAATGAGTTAATAAAGGATGAGTAATGCGGTGCTGCAATTGTAATGCTATCTTAGGAGATAAGACATCTACCGACACAGTGGTATTATGTGATTCCTGTGGATCTAATTTTAAATTAACCACAGAAAACAGCAATATAAATGTGATAGGCACTTCTGGTTCTAAGTTAAAAGAAGAAATATTAAATATAAAAATCGGAAGTGTAGTTATTTTAAGAAATGAAGACCATATTTTTCATGGCCAGAAAGTCAAAATAATTGATAAGAAACATAAATTTGTAAAGATCGACTTGGTGGGTCGGAGGTTTCGTGATAAACTTTGGATACCAAACGAATGGGTGGAGTGCTATGAGACTAACTAACATGCTTAAGGAGATCGGAGATGACGCTGATCTTTTAACAAGGTCAGATGAATGGTTAGAAGGCAACAGAAAATCTATAGCCCAAGATCTAGATATAAAATTGCGCGAATTAAAAAATATACTTTTAGCGCAGAAAATCAAGAGTTTATTGCAAAGCAAAAACTTGGTTGCCGTTCAGCAGTTATTAAGAGATGATAAAGGCAATCTGAAAGATGTTATTGTTAGATTAATGAAGTTGCCAGATGCTATTAAATTGATGGATAACTGTAAAGATTTATCTGATAAAACTAATGCAGAATTCCAATTTGGCATTTGGCACGAAGATGGCTATGATGTTAATACTTCAAGAGCGCTCAGATAATATATTGCTCCGTTAGATATTAAAACTTGTATTTTAAAAGATAACATTTTCTTATAAGGAATAAAAATGCGGTTTAGTAAGTTTAATGTAGTTACAGATGGTCAATGGGGTAGTTGTGGTAAGGGTCTTATTGCGACAGCGTTAGCTGATAAATTTAAGCCAGAAGTCATTTCAACTACTAATATGGCTAACGCCGGGCATACGTCCGTTAATGAAGACGGCAGAGAATTTATCGCTAAAGCGATTCCATCCGGTGCCGCATTAAACTTATGGAGAGAGAATTACGATCCATATATTATTGTTGGATCTAGTGCTGCATTTCATTTAGATAAATTGTTAGAAGAAATCCACCATTGCGATGTGCAAGATAGATTCATCGTGCATGACAGAGCTGGTGTGATAACTTCAGAGCACCAAAACACTGAAAATGACTTACAAGAAGGAACAAAACACATAGCAAGCACCATGCAAGGCTGCGGAGCATTTTTATCTGATAAGGTAATGAGACGCAAATCTCTCAAGCTTGCTAGAGATTATAAGCAGCTCACCCCATATCTAGCATCCAGATTTGAACGGATTAACCTAAGAACTCCCATTAGATTTCAAAATCCCGAAGCAAGAGGATTTGAAATTACCGAAGATAATAAAGGCGAAGCTGTTCTCCCTCCGGTCTTGCGAGATCAGACCAGCCAACAGGCGTTGCCTATAATACTTAAGGATCTGTTATCAAATGGGGGAAGCATTCTTCACGAGGGATCACAAGGTTTTTCACTTGACGTAAACCACGGTTCACATTATCCTCAATGCACCAGTAGAGGCACAACTGCCGTACAGAACCTGGCAGACATGGGATTAGCAGCAAATGATATGGGTGATGTTTATTTGGTAATTAGGCCATATCCAATTAGAGTGGGAAATGTTATAGAAAATGACCAAATGGTTGGATATTCAGGAGATGCCTATCCTGGGCAGAATGAATTAAAATGGGCTGATGTGGCTTCTATGGCTGGAGCGCCTCCCGAAGTTATGGCTGGAGAACTAACCACAGTTACCAAGAGGCTTCGGAGAGTTTTCGAATTTTCAGAGCAGCAATTATTAGAAGCCGTCATAAGCAACGGAGCCACAAGAATAGCGCTTAATTTTGCTAATTATATTGATTGGTCCTGTTATGGCACTAACAATTGGGACGAACTACCTGCTAAAGTAATTGATTTTATATATAAAATAGAGGATATTGCTCAGGTACCTGTTACAACAGTAGGAACAGGCCCACAAAATAACCACGTATGTTTCCGATAGGCGGTTAATAATGAGCAAAGAACAGTGGAATATACCTTTAGCATCTTATTTAGATGAAGCGGGCGAAGACCCTCTATCAAGTTGTAAAAACCTTAAGAAATTTGGTATACATTATGTCTTTTTAAGACATGTGTGGGCTGGTAATATTTTAAAAGTATCTGATGCCAATCATGCTAAACTGAAGAGTATTCTGAAAGATAATGATATAAGCGTTATTGGAATAGCTTCTGAATTAGGCAAGGTTAACGCATCTAAGTTATCACTTATAACTGATGAAGAAATAGAACAAACAGCTAACATCTGTAGATATTACAACGCATCTATGGTTAGAGTTTTTGTTGGGGAGCATGATAACCACTTTACATCTGACAATATACAAGAATGGTTAGAAAGAGTCAGTAAGATTTTTACGTCGCATGGTATAAAACCGCTGATGGAAATATCTCCAGATTCATGCTTTACTAACAGCATAACTATAGCAGACTACTTAAGTAAAAATAAAAAGTGGAGGTTATTGTATGACCCCGTTAATTTTATACTTAAGAAAAATATAGATCCATTTGTCAGACATTGGACTTTATTGAAACAATTTGTAGAAGCAATAGATGTGCGCGATTTAAAAATAGGTAGTGGGTTTAAACCACCAGGTATGGGTGACTCTAAAATCGAACTGACTATATCGGACTCCATTAAAAATAATCATAAGCATTGGTTTGTTATGGAGCCTTCTTTGGGCAGAAGACATGGGCAGGGTAGATCTAAAGAAGACACTTTTGGGTTTGCAATTGAAGGTCTTAAAATGATCTTAGATGAAAAACCCATTGGCGAAGTATAACATAGTTTAAATCATTGTTGGAGTTAAATAATGGCAATAAATGTTAATGAAGCAACCCGCAAAATTAAAGAGGTGGGTTCAGCTAATGTTAGAGCTGTACCAATGGCTGGCCAGGATGTTCAAATCGGATCATACCAAATCGAGATCAGAAAGAATGACATTTGGGAAATCGTTGCTGAGTGCCCAAACAAAAAGATCGCAGAAGATATAATTAGCCAGGCAGTCAATAACGTAATATTAGGCTAATAAAGTATACTATGGAACATAAGAGAATATCTTCAGTATTAGAATTGTCACGTTATAATGTGGGTGAAACCGCTTATTGGGTGACTCTTAGGTACAAACAACCATTGCCTGAATTAAAAGAAGACGATGAGTGGATGTGCCAAATCCACCCAAAAACTCTTTATGAACACGGTCCTTTTAAAAAATACTGGCCGTATAGGAATAAATTACCCAAGTTGCATCATTTAGATTTTTCTGGGTTAGTTGGCATATTAACCTCAGAGTTTGTCGTAGAAGCATTTGAAATCGCCGACGTTATACGAAGTAATCAAACGGGTGAGTTTTATTATGTGAACTACGATGAGGAGTGGATGCCTGAGGGTTATCTTTTTGATACTGCCCCCGCCGCTAGACGCGAACTAACGCGATTAGTAAAAATGGTGCGTAAGTGGGCAGAGGATCACGCCGTAAGTAGTTAAAAAAAGGAGAACTATTTATGGTAAAGAAAAAAGACAAGAACCCTACTCTATTCGTATTCGATGGCGGCATAAAGCACTACGAATCTGGCTCCATGTTAGAGTTATATAGCCAGCTTTCAACCGAAGAGTGGGAATTAGTAACTGCTGAAACAATAAAGTACAAAGTATTTCTTGATAAACTCAAAACTGTCGCCTGCCCCATCTTAGAAGAAATTTGGGATGAAGAAGACGAATGGTTTAGAGTTCAGATGGAAGTAGCAGTATCTCGCATAAGGAACATTGACCCCCTTCTGGCAGCTAAGCACAATGTTAAAAGTATCGGCGAAGATTACGAAAAATATATGAGCACTAATGCTAAAGAAGTGCTAAAATATGTCGAGCAGGTCAAGGAAGAAAATAAAGAGTTATTAAGAACTAAATATAATATTCCCGGAGATGATGATATAACTAACATCTCCAGTCTGTAGTTCAAATCTAAAATAGAATAACTGCAGAAGGGAAAACATATGTCTACAGATCCGTTTAATGGTGTTGAATTACCTACCACCGGTAGTTCCAATGAAATAGGGCAGCCAACATTCGTCGAGCTAATATGGGCCGATGAATGTATTACCTCTCCCGCAATTAGCGGCAAGACACCTAGCACATTTAATGCCATAAATCAGCTTGCTTTTGGTAAAGACTGTATTGATAAGCTTGCAACTATAGTCCCAGGAGATCCATCTTTAGATGTAGTTGATAATCAATTATTACCAAAAGATGTAAACAGACCAACATCTGACCAAAATCCTCCTGACGCATCTTTACCAGCCGGTGATAACGGCGATCAATCAGGCGAGCCAGAAAGTGGAATTGTATCGCAAGTTATGAAATATAGCTTGTCATCTGATGGGAATAATAATAATTTCAAATCCTTAAATGCTTCATCCGAATTTGAATCTTTATTATATAATCCAGTTGCTGCTTTAAGTGCACAGCAGTGTGGTTTACCACAATACGATTTAGATTGTGGAACAGAAGAATGTATGGTGGACGCTGTATTTGCTATCGACACAAGCGGTAGTATGGGTTCATCGATCGCCGCTGTTAAAAACGCAGCTTCACGAATGGCTGCTTTAATTAAACAGGTCTCCGGACAAAGCTACAGGCTATCATTATACTCGCTTGGTCACTCAAACCCAAAATTTTACGCAATTGATCGTCTAAATAAAATACAAGATAGTATTGCCACCAATCCTGATAGTGAACGATTTAGACCACAGCCTGTTAAATTAGTGTCTGCGTCGACATATAGTGTCACAGCTCCATTTGCATACGGTACACTATACCCGTTAATAAGTTTATCTCCCGGCAAATGTGCTTTAAAGTCCAATCCACTATCTGTTGGAGATATTATACCGGCAAGCGATGTATACGATTTGCCAGTCGCATATTGTGATAATGTCGATCAATTCAATAGATGGATTGATATACCAACAAGTGGTAGTTATGAGCCAATGCATCAAATATGCGAGGCCATAAATTCAGACGGTTCAAACATTACAAACCTCAGAGTGTCTTCAAGCCTACGGACACTCAAATCTCAAGTAAGTTTTACTGGGTCTTTTAGATCCAGACTACAAACAAACGGTAAAGTCTTATTTATAATAACAGATGAAAACGTAGACATAGATTTTGCTAGTATGAAGCAATCATGTGCTGGGATGGCCA
>Ga0233414_10001076_pt1 | contig 10820 bp, 3 predicted proteins | sample Na_anoxic_10_MG_FD_189020 | JGI IMG/M metagenome (GOLD analysis project Ga0233414, IMG submission 189020) | Seawater microbial communities from Saanich Inlet, British Columbia, Canada - Na_anoxic_10_MG | ecosystem: Environmental > Aquatic > Marine > Inlet | place: Canada: British Columbia...
GATATAATATTAAAGTTAGAAGGAGTATGAAACTTAGGAATAAATCTAAGTCTTAACGCTTTATCTTCATTAGTAAATGTTGTCACATGATCTACAGCTTCACTAAATGAATAGAATGTCGGTGTCGATATACCTTCGTTATCAGAAACTATTCTATTACCTAAAGATTCACCAATAAAAGTATCTTTTACTACACCAGTTACTGGTGTAAATAATATTGAACTATAATTATGATTAAAAATATAATTATTATTATCAGGAAAGTTAGGAATAATATTTTGTTTATAACCAGGAACCGAAACATTCGGTGTATTGATAGAATTAGAACTAGTTATAGTTTCGTTTTTATTAACAATACCTCGAATTACAATTTCATCTATTACTGAACCAGGTCTAACATCTGAACCGTTAAAAGTTATAGCTCGTCTACTATTACGTTCAATCGACAATTCATTATCAATTATTTCGATGTTATCATACTTATCTATACCAGAAAAAACATAGTTATTGTTTAGATATTTAACATATCTATTAGCTTTAGTACTAGTTATAGCTTTCTGATATTTATCTTCAACATGTTGATACTCAACTATATATCTACCTATTGGATTTACTATTTTTATTTTATTAGTTAAATCGTTATTAGGATATGTAACCCATTGAAAATTAACTAGTCCATCATCTTCGTGAACATAATCCCATGATGTGGTTTTATATAATGTTCCAGATTCAATTGTTTTTAATCCTTGCGATAGTGGAACTTCTTCACTATAACCTATATATGTATAAATAACACCACTAGTATTAAAATATGAATCATAATTAGTTTCTATTAAATCATATTTATAACTTGGTGTACCTGTACTAAGAATCTCAGTTGCAACACCAGATGTTAATGTATCTATATCATATAATTTTAATGTACCTTCGATTGGTATATATTCTAAATCTAAATATACTGTATCAAATACTCCTGAACCACTCGGATTATTAAGTGCTTGTCTATGATAATACTCAGTGTCACCTTCTCTGTATGTTGCTTTTTGTGGAACTATAGGTTTATATGTATCTTCGTTATTATCCCAATAATATTTTTCAGGCATATAGTTATCAACATTATATACTCTAAATGTATTGTTAGCATCACCATCTTTAGGTAAACTAACATTTTTTGTTAAAGCGTATTTTTTTAGTAATGTTTCTTCAGTTTCTGGATTTAATAATTCATATTTATTAGTTGAACTATAATCTTGTCTTGTAATTCCAAAATTATAACCACTAAGACTAACATATTGTGGTTCTATTAAATCACTAATTGGTAAACTATATGTTTGATATACACCAGATGTTACTGAATATGTTGATGACACATCAGTATTAATGTATAGATATCCACTACCTTGTTTACTAGCTCTCATATATTCTAAACCGTTAATACCGCAATCTTGAATATAACCACTTAAAGATATGTTAACATCATTTGAAAATTCAAATCTTGTAGGTTTACCATATAAAAACTCAACATTATTAGTAACTTTAATTTTAACATTTGAATCATCATTAAGTTGACCGAATATATAACCCGATAATATGTTTTCTGGAAAATTGATAAAATGAAAGTCAAAATCTAAACCATAATCAAAATTTTCAAATGACATATAATGTTCAGCTTGATCTACATAATCATATAATAAATCTACATCCATACCATACAATGCATTAAAAAATTTATACCCATTAGATTTAGTATCATTAACCATTTTAAAATGACCTGGTAAAACTTTTCGCATAATATCTTGAGTTCGATTAGCTTGATATACTTTTCTCATATTTAAACCTGTCTAGAACACATTTTAATTAAACCTTTATCGGTATAAAATTTCTCAGTATCATATGATCTTTGGTTAATAGTTCTTAATACTTTTTGTTTTTTATTTAATTTATTATATGGATCGTATTCTCCTATTTTATAGTAATCACTATGAAAATCTTTAACACCATCTACATTCATTATTAAACTTATAACTTCATTCCAAACTATAGTACCACCAATAGATATGTTATTAATATATTCTATTATAGAACTTCTAACGTTATTTTGAATATTACTTTGATCATAACCAATATCAACCATTATTTCAAAACTCATTTCAACACCACGATATTCTGGTGCCATAACAAATGCAGCATCATTACCATCAATAACTGATATTCTATCTTCTATAATTTTCAACAAACCTTCTGACACTAATGGACTTGTGCCTTCTATTAATAACGCGTATGTTCCATAACCGTACTTCCCACGTTCAAAATATATATTTCTAACACCAGGTATAGTTATAACTGCTTCTCTAATAGATAATTCATTAGCATTTCTAGTTTGAGGGAACGTACTAATTTTATATCTATATTCTTGATCTGTTAAGCCATCTCCACCAGTTTGAATTGGAAATGTATTAGTACAAAATAGATATTTACCTATATCTTTGAATAATAAGTTTTGATTTAAATCGTGTTTTATTAATACATTAGATTGAACATTAGAAAAAGATCCATCTCTATTCGATAGAATACCAACATAACCATTAGTAATATCATTTGTTATTTCAGTATTATTTAATGTTAAATATGATATAGATTTGTCATTATTATAAATATATGTACCTTTAGGTATTATAATTTTTGTTGGAGCGGTTGCATTATCTATGATACCAGCAGATTGCAATTCTAATCTTATCGGATCATTAGTATTATATAAGTTATTAATAAGTTGAGCTGGTGTTAAATTTCTACGTTTATCTATATAAAAATAAAAATTAGTTAAACTCTCATCTATTGCTACAAATGAATTTGTTCTAGTAATACCCATCATATAACCTAAGTTATCTAATTCTCTACCACTATTTCTAGTTGGATCTATAGCAGTATGCATATATTCTATTTTATCGTATAATAAATCACTTTCGTTAGATATTATATCTAAGAATGCACCAGCTATACTAGTTGGACCAAATTCAGTTATTGGTGTCGCATTTTTTAATCTAGTTTTACCATCAACTTTAATGTCTAAATATGTTCTTCTAGTAGGCATGTTTCTAGTCCTTTATTATAAATTCCTTAAGTAAGGATTTTTTGCTTGTACTGATAATCTATCAACATATGGATTAGGATTATTAATACTATTAATATCATTCATTTTAGTAATAGAATTAGATACTAATGTGTCGACAACTTCATCAAATTGAGTATATTTAATACCATTAATATAATCTAGTGTTAATGGTTGTAACGATGTAATATTACCACTAACATTTATATCGATATATATCTTAACATTATCGTAGTTTATAGGTACAACTTTAACATTTAATACTGCTGGATCTATATGTTGTTGTATTCGTGACTCGATAAACTGTTTAAGTAATTGTCCTGTTTCTCTACTATTTCTTTCACCAGTAAAATTATTAGGACTAGCTCCAATCTCTGGACTTATTTTCCAATCATTTAATTCACTAATGAGGTGTTTAAACACTTGACGTTTTATCATATCTAAACCACTAGTTATTAATAAATCATCAAACTGAAAATCTATATCCGTATCGTAACTTAATAATATATCTGATTGATTTTGAAAAAAATCCATAATTAATAATCCTATTATATAAATAACGGTGAATTTGAAACTGCAGTTGTAGCTGTACCTATAGCTTTAGTATATTGTGCTACTCTATTAACTGAATTACCAATAACTACAATCATATCTAAGTTTGGTATAAATTCTATAGCAAACGGTGACACTATAGTTGTTGGTACCATTGTACCTATTGGATTTCGTTTCATAGCACCAAATGTGCCAGTTGTTTGAGTTTCAGTTCGTTCACCTAATAACGATATTCCATCTGGACCTAATATAATCGACCCAGCTCCAGACTTTAACATAACACTATTATCTGTAACAAATATACCGATATTATCATTATCGATATCACCTTTATATTCATCTACAGTTGTAGTATAGGATTTATTTAAACTAGGAGAAATAGAATATCTCACATTTTCTGGTTCTGATGTTAAATTAGCATTTAAATTAAAATTACCAGCTTGACCAACATTATATTTTGTAACATTTCGTTTTATTCTACGATTAACTAACCAACAATAACCAGCAGTAACACTAGATCTTAATTGATTAACAGCACTATATCCAGGTAACATATTTAAATATGGGGAATCTGGAAGAATAGCATCTTTAACTTCATCTAATTTATTTTCACGTATCATTACTACAACATAATGTATATCTTTATTTGGATATTCGTCAGTAGGCATTAATGGTAAATCATAATATTTTAAATCTTTACCGTCTCCGATTTTAACTCGTACTAAATTTTGTGCATTATTATAATAATTATCATCGGCTAATTGCGCCATTATCATGATGTAATCATCATTTGTTTGTTGTGGTCCCATATTTTATCCTTTTCCTAGTATCATACTAAGTGCATTACCGCCGAATTTTTCAACAAAATCTGTGACACCGAGACCGATGTCACCTTTACCCCAGTTATTCGATACAAATAAACCTTTTAACACTGGAGCTAAAAGCCAATTATTAGGATTAAGTGCGTGATTTTCACGAGTTGTTAAATATTGTGTCACTAAACCCATAGCTTCAGGATTACCAGCAGTCGCTATAAATATAGCTTTTGGATCATTAGATTTAGCTATACGTTGAAAAAATGAACCTTGTGCAGTTTGATGATTAATTAAACTTGTCATATTAGTATAATCTACACCGCCAAATCCAGTCATATACGGAGAATTATGATATTGCAATGCAGTGAAATTAATACAATCTCTACCGAAAACATTACCAAAATGCGAATATAGAAAATTGGTAGATTTAATTTTATTACCAATAACTAAATTATAACCTTCTTTAGCAGCAGCAGCTCCAGATAATAATGCTACTCCACCAGCTAACCATGATAGTGGATTGGAAAAACCACCAGATATAGCACCTGTTGCCGCAAAAGATGTAATTAATAAATCCATAGCGCCACCTATAACATTAGCACCTGCTGCTGAAAACTTCATATCATTATTAGCACTAACTATATCTTTTAACATTCCAACTTCAGTCATTCTAATTGGATTTCTAGTATATGTCATTAACGATGGAACTATAGTAGTTATAAAACCTTGTTGTGCATTAAATGAATGTATAACTTCTTCTGCTTCAACAGTACCATTCATATTATTCATCTTATCATCTATATGTATAATGTCGAATGGTTGTATATGTGGATTACCTACTATAGTTATAGTACCTCTATACATTTGTTCAGCTTCGCGTTGTAATAACGCTAATGCTACTTTATAAAATGCAGGTAAACCTTGCCACGTTGGAGATTTTTCTTTTATAGTTTTCGGATTATATTGTTCTACTTGATCTTTAGGGATACTACCATCATCTTCAATTTCACCAATTACACCTTCATAATTCGCGACTGCATCATTCATAGCTTTAGATATTTCAAAATAATTAGTATCAATATTTTTTTGATACGTTTCTAATACTCTAGTATTAGCATCAGTTGTAGCACCAAATGCTTTAACAAATATAGATTTAACTTTCTTTTGTTTTTTAACTGGCATTCCACCAATTGAATTATAAAAATCTGGTTCATCAGAATAATATAATCTAACAGCATTATTAAAACTTTGAGATAGTACTATTTGATTTGACAATATATCTGAATGATCAGTAAGTAAAAAATGTCGTTGTATTTTTTTATATTGTTGATTGTTAGCTAAATCTCCACCTTCATCTATATTTTTAGTTCTATAACTTTCAACCATTAAAAATTCTTCTAACTTTAAAGGTTCATCTAAATAATCAAAATTAAAAGAAGCACTATCGTGATCATACGACATAACTAATACTGCTAGTAATGCGTCATATACCATTTTATCAAAAACCATATTAGTATTATCAACATCTACTATCTTATTCATCCTCATAAAAACGCGATCTGGGTTATTTATATCTGATACATTTTTAGTATATATTTTTGTTAAACTATTCATAGCAATATTAGTTAAATTTGTTACTAATCCAGCATATTTAGCATTAAACATATTACTAAAATAACCACTAAGATTAGTATTATTGTTAGTTCCTAATTTTTTATCTAAAAATCGTTTCAATAATATTAATGCGAATGTTTCATTTTTCAATAACTCTTTAAATTTTAAAGATATAGTATTCAAATGTATATAATTAAATACAAAAATACCTTCTTTATAATCGAAAAAATTAGTTTTAGTTTTCCACAATGCTTGAAAAATTGTCTTTTGTATTTTAGTGTCATTTAAAAATAAGTTAGTAAATTTAGATAGATCTATCGAAAAGAAATTATCTTTTTGAGTATTCGTCCAGTCCTGCATAGTTTTAACACCTAAACCTTTAGCTAGTAATTTTACAGCACCAACAACAGTAGCTTTAATACCACCATTCCATTCATCGATTGCTTCTTTTTGTGACGTATATCTAATACTAGAAAAACTAAATGAGTCAGTATATTTATAATAGCCAGATTTATCACCAATTACTATTGTTTCTCTTAATTCTTGAAGACTAGATATACCGTCATCATTATAAAATTTAACAATTGGAAATGTATTATTAGTATACAAAGATATTTCCTGTAATGCTTGCCACGCAGTTTGTTGATATACTATCCAATCAAATGTAGTTTTCTCCCACATACTCATTATTAAATTAATAGGTAGATATACATTGTCATCTCTTGGGTTATCATTTGAAAATAATCCAACATTAACTCTTGTTGTAATATTCGATATTAAAAATTTATTAAATAAATTAGAATTTATACCCTGTATATTTTTTCCTGAAAATTTAGTAGGACTTATACCAAACATATCTTGTCTACCAAAACCATCTAAACCTATTACTTGGTCTAACACGGCCATAGCAACATCACCTAATTCATTCTTAGATGATCTAAATCCGAAATTTAATTTTTCAATATAATGATTTAATTGTGCGCCATAACTTTGTGCTACTATTTCAGTAATCGGACCAGGTTTAAGTTCTACAATTTTACCTACAAATGTTACAGGTAATTTTCTATCATTAGCGTTATAACCTTGTTTAATAACAATTTTAGTTCCAGGTTTAATATCTAATGTACCTAAAAATAAATCATCCAAATTATTAACGTTACGATCATTGTGGTTGAATGATTCTTTCATTAAAGATATCTTATCTGTTAGATTATTAAATACATTACCAACTCTAATGACTGCAGTTTTACCAGCAGAGTATTTATTAGAAACAACATCGACTGATTCAATTGCATCATAAGTATAATAGTCATCGAAATTTTTAAATATTTTAGAATCTTCTTCGACAAAGTATATTTTTTGAGTTGGGAATAATCTCTTAGATGATCGTTCATATTGTAATTTATTATTTTCAGAAAATTCTTGTATCATTTCAATTTGTCTAACTGAATCTTCTGCTTCTCTCCAATTATACCAATTCAACATTGCCATTTCTGATATCTGACTAAACTCAGGGATATCTGTTACTATTTTTAAATTTTTAACAGAATGCTCTATAGCTGTATCTAAAATAGCTAATTGATGTAATCTGGTAAATACTTGTAGTTCAAATTGTGTTACTGTTCCATTCGAAGATTTAGGATCATATAACATACCATCTTTATATATACCTTTTTTATAATCTTTTAATTTTTCTGCTCTAGTAGTATCATCTGCAGTAAAATATATAAAATAATCTTTTATATATTTATTAAATTCTGACACTGATTCTGAACTCATTCCAGCAAAACTAGTTTTTAAATTTAAAGAATCACCTTTGTCATCTTTAGGTTTATTAGCTAATTTAGAACTTATAAATTGTTTTTGATCTGTTTCTGTTAAAATATTATTAATTTCAACTTCAATCATTTTAAGTTCTAATATTCGTTTAATACGAGCAATTACTAACATATTAAATTTAACACCATTAATATCCAAACCATCATTTGTTGCAATAGGATTAACCCAACGATCTGGTCCACTATTATTATATTTAAATCCAGAATATTCTCTAGTTAATTTTAAATATGCTGTTAATACGGATTTAGATAATTCCTCTAAATCTATTTTACCTGGTTTTAAAGTTGTAGAAATATCTTTATTAAAAATATTTAAGTCTGCTTTTATTTTAGCATATATTTGTTTATCTATACTACTATCATTAAATAATGTATCTTCTGAATAATGTAATGTTTTAATTACATCTTCATACTCGTCTAAAATTAAATGAGATTGTATTTGATTTTTTTTCATTTTAGCTTGCAATTTTTCTTTAACATATTCATTTTTTGTTAGTTCTGATGCGTCAGAATTATGTAAATAAAAATCAGGACTAAATATTAAATCTATATCTTCACCTAATACATTATTACTATTTAAATTAACATCGAAATCATTATAACAATTACTACCAAACTCAGTATATGTAGTTAATAACTGATTATATATTTCTCCACCAAATAAATTTTTAACAATATACGGATCTTTTATTATTATTCTAACTAAACTTTGTATATAACTACTTTTAATTTTTGCGAAAATAGTATTTAACTGATCACTGTTATTTTTAATAGCTTCTGTACTTGCAGTTTGCGCTATAACGCCAGAACCTACATTTGCAGCATTAAGACCTATTATAGCTGTACCTAATATTGTACCACCTATACCTGCAGTTACACTATTTAATGCGGCTGAGAAAAATACAACAGTAATAGAAAATTTAATAGTTTTATTAAGCTCTATTCTTGCTTCTGTCATATAATCTTTAAATTGTTGTGTTAAAATATTAGCAGCAGTTTCATGTAATGAATCTATTTGATATAATGCATTTTTATACATTAAAATAAATGGTGAGTCCTTAAGTCCGCTACCGTATAATAATTTGTCTAATTTATTTGATTCTTCTATATTTTTAACAGGTACAAAAATATCAGTTATATTTTGAAGTTGTTGTATTTCTGTAATAAGAAGATTAATATCGTATGTTGGTGAAAACTTATCATTTACTTCTTGAGATTTTAAAAAGTTAATAAAATGTTCAACTAAATATCTATATGAGTTAATAATTATTAACGTTTGATTGGCTGCGTCTTTTTGAACAGGTGTCATATTACTAGTTAATAAACCTATAGTATTATAATCTGGATTATTATCCATTTCACTTAACATCTTAAGTAACATATTTGCGTCGAAACTATGTGTGCCAGGTAACAATTTTTTTAATTGTTTCGCAATTGTACCATTCTTTGAACCTTTACCTTTATTTAATAAGTCTACTACATTCTTCATATAAGTTTTAAGTGCAGATTTATTAATTTTATAATCGAATATTTCATACTTTTTACTAGCTTCATTAAATTTAGTTCTAAGTAACTTATTAACTATATCTGGTTCTACTTCAGTAGTGTTTCTAACTTGATTAATAGATTGATATTCTCTTAATGTGAAATTATCTTGTGTAAAATTGGCAGTGATAGACCACGCATTAGGTTTACCTTGTATATTAGATATATTAGAATTATTATATACTAAATTTTTTAAACCAAACACGTTAAATATATTACCACTTTTAACATTATCAACTTTTAACGTTTTATCAAATACATGTATAAGTTCAGGTATAGTTAATAGAATCATCTTAGTTGTATTTTGTAACCTGTCATTTAGTAATGATAGATTTTCTTTTAAACCTATAGGTTGTTTATTCTTACCATCACCAGTTCTACCATTTTGTAATGAAGTTATACTTAAACTTAAATTAATATCGTCACTACCAATATGTTGATAAAATGGATATTTAAATCCAGCTAGTTGTTGTTGTACAAATTTATTTGAAAAAGTAATACCCCAACCATTAACTACATCATTTTTATTATCTATTCGTATTATATGCTCATTAACATCGTCTAAGTTTGTTATAAATAATGTATTTAAATCTATGACGTCAGCATTACTAGTTATAGAAGTCGATAATCCATCCCAAAATTTAGCAAAAACTTGTTTCTCTGATAGTGTTTGTTTTTCAGCGGGTTTATCATTTAACTCACGCCAAAGAGTATGTATATCTGTAGTTATTTTTAATATACTTTCATCTATATTTTCAGATAATTTCTTGCTAGTATCATATATGCCTAATCCACTTAATAAGTCAAATCTTTCCTGTTCGCTAACATAAGCATTATACCCTTTAGTACCACCACTTATCTTTCTAGCTAAATCTGCACCACCGTTAGTACTAGGTGTTATAGTATTTTTTATATTATTAAATGTTCTTAATGGTATACTACCTATCTTCCAATTATTAGCTATACCTTGAGTTAATACATCACTTAATGTTATTATCTTTTTAACCTTTGGTGATTCAACTTCTATATTATAATGTCGTAAATATTTAATTATGAAATCTTCAAACGTATTATATTGTGCAGCTATAGAATCGAATATTGCTCTCTTACCGTATATTTCAACAATACGATTTTCAAATAACATATTAGTGGAATCTAATAATGTTCGCATAGTTGATGTATGTTTAGATATATCAAGTTGAGCATCTAATTTTTTATCATGTATTTTACTAACATATTTTCGCATATCACTATCGATATACTTATATCTTAAATTGAACGGTTTATTATTATGTTCTGTTTGATATTTATGTATAATATTTGATAGTTTTTTTGGTCTAAAATCAT
>Ga0233414_10001078_pt1 | contig 10818 bp, 9 predicted proteins | sample Na_anoxic_10_MG_FD_189020 | JGI IMG/M metagenome (GOLD analysis project Ga0233414, IMG submission 189020) | Seawater microbial communities from Saanich Inlet, British Columbia, Canada - Na_anoxic_10_MG | ecosystem: Environmental > Aquatic > Marine > Inlet | place: Canada: British Columbia...
AAAGACTGGGTAGCTTCGGTATTATGGGATAATGCCGGTGCGGGTCGCTTTGACAGGGAAAATTATTATGTCATTACAGGAGAGACCCACAATTCTCCGTCCAACATGGAAGCTTACGGCGGTGCCATTACAGGAATTGTGGGCGTTTATCGTGATCCATTGGGCACAGGCAAAGGCTCTAAGCTTATAATGGGAAGTTACGGGTATTGTGTAGGACCGGTCGATTATAGCGGCAGTCTTAAACCGCATCTTCATCCAAGACGCCTCCTTGACGGTGTTATAGAAGGGGTGCGTGACGGTGGGAATAAAAGCGGAATACCGACAACCTTTGGACAGGTTCTTTTTCATTCGGGTTACCTGGGAAAATGCCTGGTCTTTGTTACCGCAGTTGGAATAATGCCGGCACAGATCAAAGGGGAACCTGCTGAAAAGAAGAAGACATCGCCAGGTGAGCTGATTATTGTGTGCGGGGGAAGGGTAGGCAAGGACGGAATCCACGGTGTGACAGCCTCATCGGAAACCTTTTCAGAGAATACACCGGCAGGTCATGTCCAGATCGGTGATCCGTACACCCAGAAAAAAATGCACGATTTTCTACTGGAAGCACGGGATGAAGGTTTAATAAGCTTTATTACCGATAATGGCGGCGGAGGGCTTTCGTCATCCATAGGTGAATCGGCAAGATTTTCAGGCGGATGCATCGTTGAGCTTGAAAAGGTTCCATTAAAATACGAAGGACTTGACCAGTGGGAGATCTGGGTTTCCGAATCCCAGGAACGTATGACTGTAGCAGTAAAACCGCAACATATAGATCGATTCCTTGAACTTTCGAAAAAGCATGCGGTTGAAAGCACGGTTATAGGCAAATATACGGATTCGGGAAAACTTCATATTAAATACAGCGGAAAAACATGCGCTTATGTAGATATAGATCTGCTCGAATCAGGTTTTCCACAGTGGAAGTTTGATGCCCAGTGGCAGCCTCCTGAAAAACGAGGTTTGTTTGAACCGGTGCTGGGAGAACCTGCTGACTATGAGAGTCTGCTGAAAGATCTTCTTTCACGTCCAAATATATGTTCAAAAGAGTGGATTTACAGGCAGTATGATCATGAAGTTCAGGGGTCAAGCGTGATTAAACCTCTTGTGGGAGAAGGAAGAGATGTAAACACTGATGCAGCGGTTATTCGACCCATCCTCGATTCTAAGAAAGGCCTTGCACTTGCTCAGGCACTTTTGCCGGCTTATTCAGCAATAGATGCAGGTCATATGACAGGTTGCACTATTGATGAGGCGGTGCGCAGGATTATTGCCGTGGGAGGAGATTTAGACCATATAGGCGGTGTGGATAATTTCTGCTGGCCGAATATCAAATACAATCATCAAGATAATCCGGACGGAAAGTTCAAGGCAGCCCAGCTTGTCCGTTCATGCCTGGCTTTACGGGATACATGCCTGGCATATGAAATACCACTTCTTTCAGGAAAAGACAGCATGTACGTTGATGGCCATCTTCCAGGCCGATACGGACAAACCCATAAAGTTTCCGCCCTTGAGACCCTACAATTTTCGTCAATATCGGTAATTAACGACATAAAAAAATGCGTTACCATGGACAGCAAGGTGCCGGGGGATCTTGTCTATATCCTTGGAATAACAGGAAATGAGCTTGGCGGATCCGAATATTATGAGCACCTGGGATATACCGGTCTTAATGTTCCAAAAATAAATCCTGAACAATTTAAAAAATTATACAGGGCACTCAATCATGCAATAAATAAAGAACTTGTTGCATCTGCCCACGGAATATACCGCGGAGGACTTGGCGTTCACCTTGCAATGGTTGCTATGGGTGGAAATCTTGGAATGCACATTGATCTTACCGGTGTACCTGTAGAAAACGTTAATCGAAATTCTGTAATTTTATTCTCAGAATCTGCCGGGAGATTTATAGTTACCATCGATCCTGAAAACCGTGAGTCCTTTGAAAGTATTTTAAAAGAGCATATATTTGCCTGTATAGGTACTGTAACCGAAAAACAGGATTTTGTTCTTAACGGACTTGATGATAAAAACATTATTAATGTTCCTGTTAAAGATCTTAAAACTGCCTGGAAGAAACCGTTTGGGGATTTGTAATAATAGCCACAGACCAGGCTTCGCACGAGGCTTCGACCCGGCAAGCGCACACAGACGGACACCTCAGTATGATAGTCACTACATACGGGGCAGGCAGACTATTTTGCCTGCCGACTCGGCAGACAAAAAGATGCAGGCCTGCGGCGCGGTGCAGCACATAATTAGATATTTAAACAGGATATACAAAAAATCTCCAGTTGCATTCTGGCTTTACACATGATAAACTACTTTATTGTGTGTAAATAGAATAAGGAGGAGAAATATGCCTACTAATTTAGCAATTGACGACAAATTAATTGAAGAAGCCCGTTTAGTTGGTATGCATCGTACCAAAAAAGCAGTTGTTACTGAAGCGCTCCTTGAGTACATTCAAAGGCGCAAACAGGTTAAAATTATTAACCTGTTTGGCACTATAGAATATGAGTCCGATTATAATTATAAAGAACAGCGGAAGGTTAAATGAAGGTTTTAGTAGACACCTGTATCTGGTCTTTGGCCCTCCGCAGAAATAAACGGCCGGCCTCGAATATTGAGGTTATTGAGTTTAAAGAGCTGATCGAAGAAGTGAGAGTGCAACTGATTGGTCCAATTCGGCAAGAAATACTTTCAGGAGTGAAAGGAAAGCAACAATTTTCCAAGCTTAAAAAAATATTATCTGCTTTTCCTGATTTGCCGCTTGCCTCAGAAGATTTTGAATTGGCATCAGAGTATTTTAATATCCTTCGTAGTAAAGGCATTCAAGGCTCAAATACGGATTTTCTGATTTGCGCTGTTTCAACAAGAAATAATATGCCAATATTTTCAACCGATAATGATTTCAATCATTATAAAAAACATATTCCTATTGTACTTCACACACCAAGAATAACGAAGAAATAAAATGCATATCAAGGCATTCCGGAATAAAGATTATTATGCAACCTAATGCTACTGTAAATGTATTAGTCCTGACCGGTTACGGACTTAACTGCGACAATGAAACAGCCTATGCGTTTGAGCTTGCAGGCGCACAGGTGACAAGAGTACATATCAATTCCCTTATTGACGGATCCGTGGTTCTTGATAATTTTAAAATCATGGTATTCGGGGGCGGATTTTCCTGGGGGGATGATCACGGCGCAGGTGTGATTCAGGCTGTTCGCATGAAAACAAATATAGGAGAAAACATCCTTGAATTTATAGACAAAGGAAACCTTGTAGTAGGAATTTGCAATGGATATCAGACCCTTGTAAATATAGGGCTTTTGCCTGGATTAGATAACGACTACAAAAAACGATCCGTGGCGGTAACCTTTAACGACTGTGGTAATTTCGTAGATAATTGGGTAACGATGAAGGTGAATCCAAAATCTCCCTGCATTTTTACCAGAGGCCTTGATAAGCTCGAATTTCCTGTGCGACACGGTGAAGGAAAATTTTATTCAGACAGCAAGACTATCAAGCGTCTTGTTGAAAACAACCAGGTTGCGGTCCAGTATACCATGCCCGACGGCAGACCGGCAAAAGGTAAATTCCCCTTTAACCCAAATGGATCTTTAAACGATATCGCAGGAATATGCGATCCAACAGGCCGAATTTTCGGCCTGATGCCCCATCCTGAAGCCTACAATCACTTTACCAACCACCCAGACTGGACGCGAAATAAAGAAAAAACAAAACGCAAAAAAGGCAGACTCGATATAGGTCCCACCATCGGCATTAGTATATTTAAAAATGCAGTAGATTATATCCACAACACATAGTTTAAAAATAAGATTAGCCACCCCGTAGCTCCAGCAGATGGTACTGGGGTGGCCATAAAAAAACAGAACTTGATTATTGTTGTTGATCATGATATCTTCATTTCTAAATATGTACGGAAAGAATACAGGTTGGAGTAGTTATTATGCCGGAGATTTCAAGATTTCTTGGAATTATTATTGCTATGTTTTATAAGGATCATCCACCGCCCCACTTTCATGCAATGTATGGTGATTATGAAATAACCGTTGAGATTGAATCTTGTGTTATTAATGGACGTTTCCCGAAACGGGCACTCAGGCATGTTCTTGAATGGCACGAGCTTCACAAAGATGAGCTGCAAGAAAACTGGCAGTTCGTAGAAGAAAAGAAACCTTTGAAGAAAATTGCACCTTTGGAGTAGACCTATGATACCAAGACTCATCGATGCAAACTATGTTGATAATTACATTCTTCATTTCCGTTTTTCGGATGGATCTGAGGGAGAGGTTGATTTTGAAAATGAATTGGATGGAGAGATTTTTGCGCCTTTGAAGGATATCTCTTATTTTAAGAATTTCACTGTTAACCATGAGCTTCATACGGTTGTTTGGCAAAATGGTGCCGACTTTGCTCCGGAGTTTTTATACGAAAAACTGAAGGTCTTTGCGTAACAATTAGTAACCTAAAGCTAATGCACTTTGAAAACATTTTTATTGTGGAAAATGAAATAGCCGTATTGTCAAAATTCAAAACCACCAATGGTACTGAATCTTACCCTTGTTACCGATGATTCACACCTGTTTTCTTCAAAGCAATTTTCTGTTTTGCCTGCATAGTAAAGAATCCAATCTGTGTGTGTCTGCCTGCCCCGTAGCTCCAGCAGATGGTACCGGGGTGGCTATTAAATAATTTAATGTCCCCTTCGGGGAATGGGAGAAAATCCTTCGCCTTTAGGCGAAGACTTTAGTCAAAAATAGAAACTCTGGCCCTCAGGGCCAGGTCAGAGTTCAGTAGGCTTTGCCTTCTGAACGACTCATTTGTTACTCCAGCACTGTTTATAGCTATAAGTCGAAAGCATGGCACATATTTTGTATAAAACATAGTAACGTTTAATAGCTGGAGATAGAAAAAAATGAGGGAAACGATATTAATGAAGAAAAACTCAGGATTTACATTAATGGAAGTGATGGTTGTTGCTGCAATCATAGGCATCATGGCAGCTATCGCAATACCTAATTATATTTCCTGGCTGCCCAAACACAGAATGGGCGGTGCGGCAAGGGACATATATTCTGCAATGCAGTATGCAAGAATAAGGGCGGTTAAGGAAAATACACATGTTGTCATTAATTTCACTACTGGATTGGGTGCCGCTGGTACCTATACCGTATTTATTGATGACGGAAGTGGCGGAGGAACTGCAAACGATAATATACGAGACCCAAACGAGCCGGTTATAAAAACCGGTCAGATGCCGGTCGATGTAAATATGTTTCAGGCCCAATTTGGAGCGAACTCATGGTTTCGATTCGACTCCAGGGGACGGCCAAACGGGCTTGGAGGGAGTGTCCACATAAGTAATGCTCAAGCTAACCTGTTCACCGAGATCAGACTGCGAATAACCGGTATGCCGGATATCAGAATAAGCACGGATGGCGGCACGACTTATCCGGATACTTGATGAATTCGTAAAAAGTAGAATTCAGTAAGTTTTCGGTCTTTGGTTTTAGGATAATAAAAAAGTAAAAAGGGTAATAATTTATGAAATCACTAACTAATTACAGCAAAGGATTCACCCTTATTGAGCTTATGGTTGCATTGGCTCTAACCTCCATTATCATGGCAGGAATTATGGCAGCATATGTTTCACAGCTAAAGGCCCACGTGACCCAGCAGACGATAGTCGAAATGCAGCAAAACCTGCGGAGTGCAATGCAACATATGGAAAAGGAAATAAGGATGGCCGGATACGACGACCCCAATAAGACGTCGGTTGCTGGTTTAACAACAGTGCTTGCCAATACCTTTGGGTTCAGCATGGATCTCAACGATGATGGAGATGTAAATGATTCAAATGAGACGGTACGTTACACTATTGCCACTAATACATCCGGAATTCAGTGTCTGATGAGAAACACTGGCGGCGGTAACCGGCCGATTGCTGAAAATATTGAAGCACTCAATTTTGTCTATCTTGATAGGTTCAGGCTACCAACCAATGTTGCTATGGATGTAAGATCCGTACAGATAACAATAGTAGCCAAATCAAGCAGGGTGAATCCAGGTTTCTTTAATATACAGACCGACAACCAGGTTTATACAAATCAGCAGGGTGCGGTTGTCCTGCCTGCCATGAATGATACTTTTCGTCGCATGGCAATAACGACTGATATTAAGTGTCGTAATTTGTAAAAGGGAAAGGCAGAAGGCACAGAGGCAGAAGGTAAGGACAACAATATGAACATAGAACATCGAACATCGAATTTTGAATGGAAAGACAGAAGGCCTGTCATCCGTTGCAGGAAGAAGGATAAATGGTAAAAAGTTACTGCTCAAAAGGAGCAAAAAAAATGCATTATAAAAAAGAAAATAAAATCAAGAGCTCGTATAAAGAACGAGGTTTCACTCTTATTGAAGTTCTTATTGCAATGGCTATTTTTTCCATCGGCATTTTAGGCGTAGGCACCATGCAGTTAAGATCAACAGGCGGCAACACAAATGCCAGAATAGGTACAGAGGCTTCCGTATGGGCTCAGGACAGGGTGGAAACCTTGATGCTTTTGCCCTATACACATGCAGACCTTACCACAGGCGCCGCGCATCAGGAGCTTATAGCAGGTGGATCCGCAGCAGGTGGATACACAGTTGACTGGGCTGTGTATGACTCCTCAGGTTCTACACCAGCGGGCTATCCTCTCTGGGGAGTTATACCGACAAATAACACAAAAATCATACATATAACTGTTACCGGTCCGAAGGGCATTTTCCAGACCAATCCCTCTACCGTTGTATTTGTAAAGGCACAGGATGTTTAGCAGGTTGTAACCTGATCGTGATGAAAGGATAAAAATTCATGAAAAAGATGATTTCAAATCTTAATAATGAAGAAGGCTCAGTAATAATAATGGCCCTGATAGTATTGGTGGCCCTCACAATGATAGGTATAATTTCAACGGATAACACCGTTGTCGAATTACAGATTGTTCGTAATGAGACGGTTTACAGGCAAAACTTTTACAGAGCTGAATCTGCGGGTATTGAAGGGGTTCAGGTTATGGAGGATAGTAATCTAACGGTGCCTCAATCCTGGATTCAGACATTAGCGGCTCTCCCTGATCCTGATTATATGGAAAATGTAATCAACTGGAATGCCGGTAATTCAAATTTGTCTCAAAATATGAACAATAATCCGAATAATAACACAAGTTATGCAGCAGTATTTATAAAAAAAGTAGGTTCTAAGAAATTGACAAGCCCGACCAGTTTATATTTATATCATGTCTATGGGCTTTCCGACTCAACAAGCGGCCAGGGACGGTCTATGATTAGAATGGGTTATAATAAGAGATTTTAGTCACTTAAGTACGAGGAAGGAGAATTAAAATGTTACACAACTTAAAACATAAAAATTCAAAAACGATGGGTAAGGAAGCTGTACGTTGGCAGATATTGACCATCGCCTTCCTCAGTTTATTAATTGGTGTGTTTTGTTTTGCAGAAGCTGCGAATGCTACTTTTCTTACGTTAACGATTTCAGGTAACGGTAAAGTCAGGATGCCGGCAGATGGCAGTACTTTCGACTGTCCTGACGGTATCTTAAACACAAGACCGCCGGAATGCGGTCCAAAAAATTTCGGAAATGCAATTATTATGTCTCTTCATGCAACTCCGGATCCGGGACATCATTTTGTCAACTGGACCGGTGACACTTCAGGTATTGCCGATACTACTAATCCTGATGTAACATTCACAATAGGCTCAACAAACAGAACAGTCACGGCTAATTTCCAGATAATATATTATACTCTAACCATGGCACAAACCGGTAACGGCATGGTAACACCGGTGCTGGGTAACCATTCTTATGCATTCGGCACGGACGTTCCTATTACGGCGAGCCCTGATGAGGGCTGGGTATTTCAACAGTGGATTGGGGATGTAGCAGAGCCGTTTTTGCTGCAAACAACCGTTAATGTAAGTGCGGATAAAACAGTTACGGCCGTATTCGTGGAAAATGCGTTTACGCTTCACCTGGCTGTATCAGGTGCAGGTTCTGTAACGCCTTCAGTGGGAACTCATGATTATATCGAAGGTCAGGTTGTGACCCTGAATGCAGTTCCAGGGGCAGACAGTATGTTTGATCACTGGGTCGGCAATGTTGCGGATACTCTGAGCTCAAACACCACAGTTACCATGGATGCAGATCAAACGGTTACGGCTTTTTTTATAACTACATTAGATCCTGACATCGATCACGACGGAGACACTTATACACCAAATGGAGGCGACTGTAACGACAACGATGCTACTGTCTATCCTGGAGCAGCCGAAATATGCGGTAATGGAATTGACGAGGATTGTAACGGTCTGGATGTATCCTGCGACATTGATAATGACGGTGACGGCTATTTACCATCCGGAACTCCTCCCGACTGTAATGACAACGATGCAAGCGTCCATCCGGGTGCCACTGAGATCTGCGGTGACGGTATTGACCAGGATTGCGACGGCTCAGATCTTTCCTGTGATCCTGATGACACAGATAACGACGGCGACGGCTATACGGTTAACATGGGTGACTGTGATGACGGTAATGCCGCAATACACCCCGGCGCCACAGAAATATGCGGCAATGGAACGGACGAAGACTGCTTTGACGGGGACAGGCCATGCGGATCGGAATTAACATGTGTCAATATTCTCGAATCACCGCTGGAGACCCAGGTTCAGGCTTCACCTGCAAATATCATGTTTTTACTTGACGACTCCGGAAGTATGGACTGGGAATTTATAACCAGTGAAAGTAACGGGTTGTTCAGGGGTTATTACTATGTTTTCGATAATCCCGGAGATAATGCATATTCGGGAAGAATTATAAGCGTAAATGATCGAAGAAGATATAGGTCCCAGTGGTCTGGATACAACAAAATGTATTATGCCCCGACATCCACTTACACGCCATGGCCGAATCACTCCGGACCAGGCAATCTTCCTGATGCCGATCCGAACAATCCGCGATCGAACCCGACTAATTCAGAGAATACATTTAATCTGTCTGGAACATATCTTACACTTTTAGGTGGTGGTCTGAGAGTGACCATTACACGTGAAAACGGCGACGGCTCCAGTACCTGTGCCGATGCTGTGAGGTTTCGAAGGGTAAGTGATGGTGCCGAGTCCATCGTTGACAATAGCCAGGCAGGTTTTAATGACATCGGAAACTGGAATGTTTCTTCAGGCGTAAATGGTTATGATCCAGCCTTACCAGGGGCAAACAGTGGTGCTGGATATTCTCTTTACTCCGATGACACCGGAGATGTTGCCGAATGGCGGCCGATCCTTCCCAATACCGGAAGCTACGAAGTATATGCCTGGTGGACGACTCAAGGAACACGGGCCACGAATGCGCCTTACAGGATTTATGATGGTGATGGAACAGATTTAACTCCAGTTCCAGTTAGAGTAGACCAGCAACAACTTGCCGGGCAATGGAACTCTCTGGGCACGTTTAATTTTACCGACGTAACTTCATTGACCAACTTAAACATCATCAGGGCACATTATTATACATGGGATGATGCCAACGGCAACGGCTCAGTGGATAACCTGGAGATATATCTAGTCGAGCTTAACGGGACCATCAACTACTATCGGTTCAATGACAGCAATAGCGACAACATCGTTGACGATGGAGAACTGACTCTCGATCCTACTCCACCGGCAAGCATTGTGCCGAAAAATGAGGACGGAACAGACAGAACCTATGCCCAGGAACGCCAGAACTTTGCCAACTGGTATTCTTTCTACAGAAGGCGTGAATTAACGGCTAAGGCTGCCGTGGGCAAGGCTATTGACGGTATGAGCGGAGTAAACATCGGTATTCACTGTATTAATCATGATGTTATTCAAACTGTATTGCCGGTAAAGGCAGATGTGGGAGGGACCATTATAGATGATTCCGATACACTACTTACCCGTTTATACACCGAAATTAACTCCGGTGGCGGTACGCCCCTTAGAAGAGGACTGGAAGCCATTGGCAGGTATTTTGATGCGGATGACGGCCAGACCGGAGGCATTGGGAACACTCCTTATTCATCGTCGGCAGGCGGTGCGTGCCAGCAGTCGTTTGCCATCGTAATGACCGATGGTTACTACAACGGCGGTGCTCCTTTGGGGACAATCGGAATTGCCGATAATGCAGACGGAGACAACGATACTCTCTTTGACGGCGGTGCCTTTGGAGATAACCAAAATAATACTCTGGCGGATATTGCCATGCATTACTATGAAAGAGATCTTTCATCAAGCCTTGACGACCTGGTGCCAACAGCCGGCAATGATAATGCGCGCCACCAGCATATGGTGACCTATACCGTCTCTTTCGGTGTTATAGGCTCCATTGAACCTTCATATTATCCCAACTGCCCCAACACCTGTCCTGCATGGCCTATCACGAGTCCCCTGGTTGACCCGGCTGCCCGGAATGGTTTTACTAATCAGGACAAGATCGACGATATGTTTCACGCGGCAGTGAACGGAAGAGGCGAATACCTGAGTGCGGAAAATCCCCAGGCCTTAGTCGATGCACTTAACGCACTTCAGCAGGCAATTGAAGAACGGATCGGGTCAGGTGCATCAGTTGCCGTTAACTCCCAGCAATTAAGCACTAACACGGTATTGTTCCAAGGGTTATATGATACAAATGGCTGGACCGGAGATATTAAAGCATACGACGTG
>Ga0233414_10001081_pt1 | contig 10794 bp, 9 predicted proteins | sample Na_anoxic_10_MG_FD_189020 | JGI IMG/M metagenome (GOLD analysis project Ga0233414, IMG submission 189020) | Seawater microbial communities from Saanich Inlet, British Columbia, Canada - Na_anoxic_10_MG | ecosystem: Environmental > Aquatic > Marine > Inlet | place: Canada: British Columbia...
ATTTCAATCCTTCCATTCGCCTAACTCTCAAATATCTCCACAATAACATCTCTACATCTGTTGATCTCTTTCTGAGAGTTTTAGCTGTTTTTATAATAAGCTGGGCCATCTTCTAATGCCCCTCCCCTTACCCCCTCCCACAAGGGGAGGGGGATAACTTACCCACTCATTTTGGGAAAGAGCCATATTTAAAATCTCTATAATCAGCGAACATCTGCGTCCAAAAAGAATTTCCTATGCTATTAAATCATGTCCTTTTCAATTCCCCTGGCCCATCCAAGGACGTTTTTGATATATTCATTAATATTCCCATACCTATAAGATTAACAACGAGAGAGGAACCACCATAACTTATAAAGGGAAGTGTTAATCCCTTAGTTGGTAAAAGGGCCATTACCACGCCCATATTAACTATTACTTGCACTGCCAGCATACAACTTATCCCTAGTGCAAGATAGGTCCCAAAAAGCTCGGGCGCATGCAAGGCAATCTTAATCCCCCTGATTATAACAAAAACAAACAGGATCAATAAAACACTCACCCCTATGAATCCAATCTCCTCAGCAATGATTGACAGAATAAAATCAGTATGGGGCTCTGGGAGATAAAAAAGTTTTTGCTTACTATTGCCAAGACCGACTCCTGAGAACCCACCTGAACCAAAGGCCAAAAAAGAATGGATTATCTGAAATCCAAACCCTTGAGGATCTTGCCATGGATTTAAAAATGCCCACCACCGATGAAGCCTATACGCGGTATGGGATATCAGGTAAAAACCAATAGGCGTCAGGAGACCTAAAAGGACAAGAAGCTGCCCTAAATTCACTCCACCAATAAAAAGAAGGATTAACATCCACATTCCTATAATGACAGCTGTTCCAAGATCTGGCTGGAGAAGAATGAGTATCATAAATATTGCCGCCACCAATAAGGGCGGTAACAGCCCATGAAAGATAGTTCCCATACGCTCAACGTTTTTACTCATGCTGTAGGCCACGAAAATTGCCAGAGACAATTTTACTGCCTCAGATGGCTGGATTGAGATAAAGCCAAACCTGAGCCACCTTTGAGCACCTGCCACTTTAACTCCAAAGCCTGGTACAAAAACGAAAATTAACAGAATTACACTCAATCCCAAAAAAAAGTAGACTAATCTTCTATAGAAAAGGTAGTTAATATTTTTTGTCAACATCATAAGAAAAAGCCCAAAAAGACAAAATACACCCTGCCTTTTAAGATAGTAATAGTGATCTCCATATTTCTCTTCGGCCAGAATTGAACTGGCTGAAAAAACCGCAATTAATCCAATGCCAATCAACAGGAGAACAGCGATGAGGATAGCAGGATCATAGCTGTAATTAGCTGTCTTCTTTGACACCATTTTTTAATCCCCTAACCGCATCTTTAAAGACCTCTCCTCTATGATTAAAATCCTTAAACATGTCAAAACTCGCGCATGCTGGTGCAAGGAGAACCACATCTCCCTTCTGGGCCTGATTAAATGCAAGAGATACCGCATTAATCATACTGGTTGCCATGTCCCATGATATTTTATTGCCAAATGCCTCTGATAAAAGACCACTTGCCTCCCCTAAGAAAATAGCCCATTTTACCTTCTCAGACACTGCCTCGACAAACCGATGATAATCGCTGCCCTTATCCCTTCCCCCGGCAATCAAGACAACTGGTTTTGAGAAACTGGCAATAGATTTTATAGCTGCATCTATATTAGTAGCCTTGGAATCATCATAAAAAGTTATACCTCGTACAATATCTACACGCTCAATCCTATGGGGCAAGCCCTGAAAATGATCGATTACCTCTTGTATAGCAGAGGGAGGTATCTTAAGGATCAAACATGTTATAATTGCAGCCATCAAATTTGTTTTATTATGCTTGCCTGGTAATGAAAATCTTTCCAGGTGAAATGTAATTGACGCCTCCCCTGGAAGTTTGGCCGCTATACCACCATTTTCTAAAGCTGCAATCCGGTCAGGTTTACTCTCCAATCCATACCTATATACTGTAGGTCCATTTTTAGGCTGCTCCTTTCTTAGCAAGAGATCATCATCATTTAATATGAGGATCTGCTCAGGACCCTGGTTTGCAAATACCCTCTCTTTAGACCTAACATAGGAGGTATAATCTGCATATCTATCAAGATGATCAGGGCTTATATTAAGAATCAGGGCCATGAGAGGGGAAAAGGTTTGGGTGGTATCAAGTTGAAAGCTGCTTACCTCTAATACCACATAATCAAGCTTCTGCTCTCCAGCTATGTAATACATAAGTGGGCGGCCGATATTTCCGCCAACAAATACGCGTTTTCCCCCTTTACGGAGCATCTCACCTATTAAATTTACAACCGTTGATTTACCATTTGTTCCAGTTACAGCTATACATGGTGTTTTTAAATATCTGCTCGCAAGCTCTATCTCTCCTATTATAGGAACTCCCTGATCCCTGGCCTGAGAGAGTGGCTTGATATCAAGTGAGATACCAGGGCTTACAACAATTAAATCCGACTCTAAAAAGGACTTTATCCTGTGCCCACCAAATTCAAGTTTGACTCCTGATCGAAAAAGATCAGCTACAACATCCTTATTAAAATCAGCCTTCTTTCTCTTTTCACTCACGGTCACTTGAGACCCTTGCCTCACAAGCCATTTAGACGCTGCAAGGCCACTTTCACCAAGCCCTACTACCAGAACATTTTTTTTAATTTTCGATTGCCAATTAACAATTCTCAATTATCTACCTTAACTTAAGTGTACTCATCGAAAGCAGAGCAAGCATAATCGCAATAATCCAGAAGCGAATGGTTACCTTTGGCTCTGGCCATCCCTTGAGTTCAAAATGATGATGTATAGGGGCCATTCTGAATACACGCCTTCCGCCAGTTATCTTAAAGAAGCCTACCTGCAAGATTACTGATAAGGCCTCAACCACAAAGAGGCCACCAACCATGATAAGGGCTATTTCATGCTTGCTAATTATGGCTATCATCCCTAAGGCAGCCCCCAGAGAAAGAGAGCCTGCATCTCCCATAAATACCTGAGCAGGATAGGTGTTGTACCATAAAAACCCCATGCCTGCTCCTGCTACAGCGCCGCAAAACACAGAAAGTTCTCCTGCGCCGCTTACATATGGAATTTGCAGGTAATGGGCAATCTTTATGTGTCCAGCAAGATAAGAAAACACAAGATAACTAAGGAAAGCGATAATAATCGGCCCTATAGCGAGACCATCCAATCCATCGGTTAGATTAACTGCATTGGATGCACCGACAACAACTAAAATAATCAAAATAATGTAAAACATCCCAATGTTAGGGAGAAAATTCTTAAAAAACGGGAAACTTAGCCTTGAATCAAAACCGGTGTACTTGTACAGGGCTACTCCAACAAGAGCGGCGATTCCGGCCTGCATGGAAAATTTGCACCATCCTCTCAATCCTTTACTGCTCTTTCTTATTAACTTAAGATAATCATCCAAAAAGCCAATAGCACCAAAAAGCAAAGTAACAAGCAAGACCAGCCAGACATACATATTTTTTAGATCCATCCAAAGAATTGACGATATAAGCACTGAAATCAATATAAAGGATCCGCCCATAGTTGGTGTTCCAACCTTATTTTTATGGTTGGGAGGTCCATCCTCTCTGATATACTGACCAATCTGGAGTCTGCTTAACCTTGGAATGATCCAGTATCCAAGAAGTAAAGAAAGAATAAGCGCAGTCAGGGTTGCATAGATAGTTCTAAAGGTTATGTATCTAAATACATTCAGAAAGGAATAATCAGCATGAAACATATAAATCAGTTTATATAGCATTCTTCTATCCCTTGCTTAGCCCAAAATATTCACTCATAGCCTCAACCACCTTATCAAGGGCCGCCTTTCTTGAACCTTTCATGAAAAGAATGTCACCCTTTCTTATATGTGCCTTTATTGAATCACTCATCTCAGCATGAGTAGTTGCAATGTGTGTCTGTTTTCTGTCCATACCCCCTTGACATGCCCCTTCTATAACGTTGCGCCCATGTTCACCCAATACAACTAAATATCTTGCTCCCATATCAGCTACCAACTGACCCGCATCAAAATGGTATTTTGAAGACTCTTTGCCTAATTCCATCATCTCTCCAAGCCCTATTACCAAACCCTGTTTCTTTCCTACCAAGCCCTTAATAGTCTGTAGTGCCGCCCTGAGAGAAAATGGATTGGAATTATAGGTATCGTCAATAATCCGTATACCGCTATTCAAATCTATAAAATGAAAACGACCTTTAAGTGGCCTAAAACTACCTAAACCCTGGGCAATCAATTTATTTGATATAGATAAACAAAATGCGATAGCCGCTCCACTTAATGCATTGAGGACATTATGAAGACCTGGGTAATTTATTCTGACGGGTATCCTCTTGCCATTTATATAGATATTAAAGGCTTGGGCGCAGTCTCCGATTTTTTTTATGCTTTCGGCCCTTACCTTATTCGTCTTCCCTAATCCAAAAGTAATTACCTTCCCTTGAAATGTTGGAGCCAGCTGCTTATATACTTCATCATCGCCATTCAGAATTGCTGTCGACTCCTTAGACATCACTCTTAGAAGTTCCCCCTTTGCCCTCATTACCCCATTTAAATTACCTAAACCCTCTAAATGAACTCTTTCTACATTGGTTATTAGTCCTATATCAGGGTCAGCAATCTGAGTTAGCCTGGCAATCTCACCGGCCATGTTCATACCCATCTCCAAAACAGCCAACTTGTGATGTTTTTGTAGCATTAAGATCGTCAACGGCAAGCCAATGAGGTTATTAAAATTACCAGGGCTCTTCATTGTATTCGCCTTTAGGGACAGAATAGAGGCGGCCATTTCTTTTGTTGTGCTTTTACCATTACTTCCGGTGATGGCGATCACCTTTCCTCCCCACTGCTTCCGCCACCATAATGCCAAATCACCCAGGGCCTTGAGGGTAGATAAGACATTAATTACAACCAGATTATTATCTAAAATCCTTTTAGGTAGAGTGGCGTCAGACTCCACAATTACGCCAATAGCTCCGGCATTAATTGCATTGTTTAAAAAATTATGGCCATCATATCTCTCTCCCTTGAGGGCCAAGAAAATATGCCCAGGAGTCATTTTTCTTGAATCAGTTGAAAGACCCTTTACGAATTCATCTGGTGAACCAGATATCTGCCTTCCATTTATTGCTGAAGATATCTCCTTACCGGTTATTTTACCCCATTTTGCTGCCATTTTCTTACTGTTTGTTGTATTTACCCAAGAAACTCCTAACTGGTTGCCAGCTCTACCTCCTCAATATCATTAAAATATCTCTTTCTGTTTCCAATAACCTGATACTTTTCATGCCCCTTACCGGCAATTAAAATAACGTCTTCATCCTCTTTTTTCGCCATCCTGACAGCAGCATTGATCGCTTTTCTTCTATCCAAAATAATTTCATAACCCCTTGCGTTAGATGAAAAATCTAATTCAATTCTCTTTAATCCTGATTCTTTTACTCCAGCCTCAATCTCATCGACAATCTTTGCCGGGCTCTCCCCCCGTGGGTTGTCTGAGGTGATTATTGCAAAATCACTATAAATACCTGCTACCTTACCCATATCTGGCCTTTTGCCCCTGTCCCTGTCACCTCCACATCCAAAAACGGTGATCAACCTTCCTTTAGTAAGTTGTCTCAATGTTTGAAGGGCCTTTTCCAAGGCATCAGCGCTGTGGGCATAATCAACAAATATGGAAAGTCCTTGTTTGTTCTCAACGTGCTGAAGTCTGCCAGGAACAAATGCAAGCCTTTTTATGCCCCTTGAAATAGTATTGAGATCTATATCAAGACTAAAGGCAACTGCTGCAGCCGCCAGTATGTTATAGACATTCATCTGCCCAAAAAGGGTAGATGCAATAGGTATATCCCCAGTTGGTGTAGTCAATCTAAAATGTAATCCCTCTGCACTGAAATTAATATCGGCAGCCCTTAATAAACAATTATCTCCAAGGCCATAACTCACAGTCGAAGCCTTTGTTATTTTTTTTAACATCCTCCCCTTTGGGTCATCCATATTGATTATTGCCTTTACTTTTCCTTCTTCTCCCAATGAAGAAAAGAGTAAAGATTTTGCCTTAAAATACTTTTGCATTGTTGAGTGGTAATCAAGATGATCCCTAGAAAAATTTGTAAACAGTGCCCGTGACCAATTCAATCCCCTTACCCTTCCCTGCTCTAAAGAATGGGATGAAACCTCTATTATGATATCGGTCACGCCAGCATCTCTCATTTCACCCATTATCTTCATCAGGTCACTAGATTCAGGTGTTGTTAAGGATGCCTGAAAAGATTTTTCCTTATATCTATGATTGATAGTCCCAATAACCCCTACATTCCTTCCTTCCTCTTTTAATATCGACTCTAGAACATAACTTGTTGTTGTCTTCCCATTAGTGCCAGTGATACCTATTAAATTCATATCCTTAGATGGATAATTGTAAAACCTGGAAGCCAGCTCAGAAAGTGCAGCCCTTGTATCAGGTAACCTCACAATAGTTACGTTTGGAAAAACATTCTCAACATTTTCCACTACTAATGCACACGCACCTCTCTGAACGGCATCAGCGAGATACTTATGACCATCTTGAGCGCTCCCTTTCACAGCAACAAATAGATAGCCCTTTTTGACATTCCGAGAATCACTTGTCAGCCCTTTGATCTCAAGATTTTCATTTCCATGTTGTTCCAAGATAGGTTGACCATTTAATAGGTAATTAAACCTCATTGTCCGTTGTCCGTTGCTTCTTAACTTTAGGCACTTTAGGCCTTCATGCTGGCGGTCTAAATATGACAGTAAGTAACCTGTCTTTTTCTAAAGGTGTACCAGATTCTGGAACTTGTTTCACAACCATACCACTTCCCTTAATAACCACTTTCAAACCTAATTGTTTTGTTTTCTTTAAAACATCTCTCACCCCAAGCCCTATTAAATTCGGTATTGAACCGGGAAAATCAGAGCTAAGGGCTACTATTTTCTTTTTCCTTTCAATAGGATGCGAAAAATCTCGTTGACCTGCCCGCAACGTTCTCGCTTTCGAAGCAGACAGGGAACCTGCAGGCGGAAATGATGGAGCCACATTGAGATGGTTAAGAGTCCAGTAACCAACATCGCTAAAAACAGGAGCTGCTACAACGCCTCCATATGGAATTCCCTTTGGTTCATCAAGGGCAACCAAAATTACTAAAGCAGGTGAATCCGAAGGAGCAAAGCCACCGAAGATGGCCACAAATTTTTTATTCGAATAGGTTTTTTTTATTGGGTCGACCTTTTGTGCAGTCCCTGTCTTGCCAGCAGCAGAATATCTTTTTATTGCGGCTTTAGGGGCGGTTCCATCCTTTCTGACTACGCCCTCAAGAACACGTCGTACCTTCTTGGCTGTTTCAGGCGATATGACATCCCTTCTGATTAAGGGATAAAAATTTCTTATTGTTTTCCCTTTCTGATCAACGATTGATTTTACTATATAGGGTCTCATTAGATGCCCACCATTGGCTATAGCCCCAAAGGCCATTGCTAATTGCAAAGGAGAGACCGATATGCCCTGACCAAAACAGAGGGTACTTTGCCCTATCAGCCTCATATTTCTGACAGGCCTTAGAATTCCTTTTCTTTCACCTGGAAAATCTATCCCTGTTTTCTCACCAAAACCAAATCTTTCTAAATAATAATTGAAGCGCTCTGCTCCAAGCCTCTGGCCTATTTTTATTGCCCCTATGTTACTGGAAAATTTAATTATCTCACTCACCTTTAACATCCCAAATGGGTGGCTATCGTGAATAATAAAGTTTCCAACTGCATGCTCTCCCTTTTCACAATTTATAACTGTTTCTGGACTAATTACACCTTCTTCCAAGGCACCGGCTAAAAGAAATGCCTTTTGAGTAGACCCAGGCTCAAAGCAGTCAGTAACTGCCCTATTCCTCCACTTATATGGTTGGTACTGCCAAAAGATATTTGGGTTAGATTCTGGCATCACTGCCATAGCCAAAATCTCGCCTGTCTGAGGCCTCATAACTATGCATACACCACTTCTCGCTCTTGATCCTTCTACAGCTTTCCTAAGAGCCTTCTGGGCCTTATAACTAATATCCTTATCCAATGTTAAAATAAGATTAAAAGGGTTCTGCTTTTCTATCCTTAGTCCATCAAAAACAAGAGGCCTGCCAAGAGCATCATGAATCCTGCTAAACCGTGCTTCTTGTCCCTCCAAATACCTATTATATTTTAATTCTATACCCTCAAGGCCTTTGTTATCCTGGCTTGCAAAGCCTATAACATGGGCTCCCGTTTCCATGCATGGGTAGTAACGCCTGCTCTCCTTGGTAAAATCTATTCCGGTTATGTTAAGCTTCTTAACGCTATTGATCTCTTCTGGGGTTATCTTCCTCTTAATCCACACAAAGGGACGAGAACTATGTAATTTTTTTAACACATCCTTTTTATCTAAATCCAAGGCCCTGGCAAGGTGAGTAGCTGTTGTCCTCTTATTTTTTACCTTTTTCGGATAACAGTACAGTGAATCCACCTCAATGCTGAGCGCTAATTCCTTTCCATTTCTATCAAAAATGGTGCCTCTCTGACTGGTAAGGGTAAGCTTTCCTGTATAGCCCTTCTTAGCCAAAGATGAAAGCTGACTCCCTTTAAGAATCTGTAGTTGATAGGCCCGTAAAAAAATGAGGCAAAATACAAGGAAAAAACATATCCCTGTTATATAAATCCTGATCCTTATCCATTTTTTATCTTTTATTCTCATGGCAAGAAAACTATCTGTTGAGGCAATGGGTATTTTAAACCAAACTCTTCACCTGCCTTTTTCTCCAAACATTCAGGTGATTTCAAAGAAGCTATTTCTAACTTCAGCTTTCTATTGTATTCCTCGATTTTTTCTATCTCTTTCTTTATTTGGCTCAATGAATACCCAATCTGTGTCCTTTTAGAATTCAGCCAGACATGAGAAATTCCTACTAATAAAAATAAAAAAAGCATCATTACAAAAAAATGGAATAATTTTATAGATCCACTTTTTTTCTTATTCATTGTGAGTTCTTTCTGCCACTCTCATTATAGCGCTTCTGGCTCTCGGGTTGACATTCACTTCCATATGGCCAGGCCTAAGCCCTTTTCTTTTTAAGGCCTTCATAAGGGGAGAATTAATGTCAGGAAAAACAGGGAGCTTTCGAGGAAATATGGTATCTTTCTCACGTTGGTGAAAGGCCTGTTTAACAAGCCTATCCTCCAATGAATGATACGATATCACCACTACTCTTCCCCCTTTAACAAGCAATGAAGGGCATTTCTCTAAAAAATCAGCTATATTTTCTAGCTCCCTATTAACAGCTATCCTAAGCGCCTGAAAGGTCTTGGTAGCGGGATGTCTTTTCCAAGGACGATATTTAGCAGGAATAGTAGCTTCAATAAGCAGGGCTAATTGCCGGCTTGAAGTTATAGGACCTTTTCGCCTCTCTTCAACAATAGCCCGAGCGATCAACTTGGCCCATCTCTCCTGAGCATAAACCCATAGAAGCTCCTGCAGCCTTTCCATGGATAGAGTATTCACTAATTCACTGGCACCTGCACTCTTGTCCTCGTCCATTCTCATATCCAAAGGCTCATCCTTTATAAAACTAAAACCTCTGCCGGACGACTCTAACTGATAGGACGACAAACCAAGATCTAATAAAATCCCGTTTACCTTATCAATTCCGATTCTTTTAAGTACCCTATCTATAGCAACGTAGCTTTCCTTAACGATCCTGACGCTGTCTCCAAAAGGAGAAAGTCTTTCCTTGGCTAACCGTATTGATGATCTATCAATATCTAAGCAAATCAGCTCTCCCTTGGGAGCTATCCTTTTACAAATCTCCAGACTGTGTCCGCCAGTGCCCACTGTCCCATCAACATATATCCCCTCAGGAATAGTAATCAGATACTGAATAACCTCATCAACCATTACCGGTTGATGAGAAATTGCCATCTTCTCCCCCTATCAAATTCCCATATCGGAAAGAGATTGACTTATCCCTGGAAAAGATTTCTTAGCCCTTTCGAACTCTTCATCCCACTTGGCCTTATCCCAGATTTCAAATCTGGTTAAATGACCCACTAACACTACCTCTTTATTTAATCCGGCCAACTCTCTCAGATTTGAAGGAATCAAAATCCTGCCCTGTTTTAAGGGGCACTCTATAGCGCCAGATATAAAATACCGGATGTAGATATTTGCCGCAGAATCAAAGAGCGGAAGATTTATTGCCTTCTCTTTTATTTTCTGCCAATCATCCCTTGCAAAGGCTACCAAACAGTTGTTAAGATTGGTAACAACAAGGGATGAATCAGCTTTTCTTTTCAAAATCTCCTTGAAACGGGCTGGAATAGCCAATCTTCCCTTTTCATCAAGTGAATGTCTTGATCTACCCTCAAAAAGGTCATTTACAGGATTTTCCATGTATTTGTCCCACTTTTTACCACTTTATGACACTTTGAGACAAAACCATCCCTTTTGTCAAGGAAAAAATGAAAATTTTTTGAAAATTACATATCTTCCGCTGATATTTTTTTTGATTGAGGAGGACTAGATTGAAATATAGGTTAAACAGGGAAACGTCAAAGTCGGTACTAAATTGTTAATATTAGGTGAATCTAAGAACCTCAAAATACGAAATTAGAATATCGAAATACGAAACAATTTCAAAATCCGAATATCAAATGATCAAAACATTC
>Ga0233414_10001083_pt1 | contig 10786 bp, 15 predicted proteins | sample Na_anoxic_10_MG_FD_189020 | JGI IMG/M metagenome (GOLD analysis project Ga0233414, IMG submission 189020) | Seawater microbial communities from Saanich Inlet, British Columbia, Canada - Na_anoxic_10_MG | ecosystem: Environmental > Aquatic > Marine > Inlet | place: Canada: British Columbia...
AATAAATGTATCAAAATATAGCTTATCACAAGAAAACAAATACAATGCACGTATGGGATGACGAATTAGGACATCAAAAGTTTAATTTTGCCCCATATGGCTATCTACCGGATCCGAGTGGAGAATATATATCATTAAATGGAACTAAGTTAGCAAAGACTCCAGGTAATCATAAGGACAATCATAATGCATATGAATCTGACTTAAATGAGGAAGTTCGAACATTAATAGACTTATATTATGAATCTGATATATCCTCAATTGGCCATGCTGATTTCTTTTTCGATATTGAAACATCTAAAGATGCAGCTGGGTATTCAACTCCAGAGGATGCTAGATGCGAAATAACATCGATTGCATATTATGATAAAGCTGGAAATGATCGGAGAGTATTAGTTTTAGATACAAAAAATAGATTACCTGATAAAATTATCAAAGGAGATAACTATACAGTTGAAGTATTTGATAATGAAGCTAATTTATTAATTAAATTTATTAATTATTTTGCTGAAATACACCCTACTGTTATAACTGGGTGGAATACCGATGGATATGATATTCCATATCTTATTAATAGAATTAAAAAAGTATTAGGTCCTAAGTCTGCAAATAAATTATCTCCAGTTGGGATTGTAGAATGGAATAAACACAGAGGCCGATATAAGATATTTGGTGTATCTAGTTTAGATTATATTAAATTATATAAAAACTTTACATATACAGAACTTCCTAATTATAGATTAGATACTGTAAGTAAAACTGAATTAGGTAGGGGTAAAATTGAATATGACGGCGACCTTGATGATTTATTCGTTACAGACATTCATAAGTTTATAGAATATAATATGACCGATGTTGATCTTGTATTTGAATTAGATGAAAAATTACAATTAATTAACTTAGCAAGAACTATATGCCATAAAGGGCATGTTCCATATGAAGATGTTTACTATGCATCTAAATATTTAGATGGAGCTGCAATTGTAGATTTAAAACGAAATGGATTTGTAGCTCCAAATAAACAATTTAGATTTGTTGAAGATGAAACTCATGATAAATTAGCCGGTGCATATGTAATGCCACCCGTACCAGGATTATACAATTGGATATACGATTTAGATTTAACTGCACTATATCCTAGTATAATCATGAGCCTTAATATTTCTCCAGAAACAAAAGTAGGGGTTATTGCCAATTGGAAACCAGACTCATTATTAAGTAAAGAGCCACTTAGTGTAGAACTCAATGGGCAAACGATATCGGATATAAAATCATGGTTAATTGACAGTAAATTTACTGTTGCTAGTAATGGCGCAGTATATGATACACGAAGTAAAGGATTCCTTCCTAAGATCTTAGAAAAGTGGTTTGACGAACGGGTTAAATTTAAAACCGAACGGGACAATCATGAAGTGGGTAGTGATAAATATAAATTTTATGATGCAATGCAATTAACACAAAAAGTATTATTAAATTCATTTTATGGTGTATTAGGGTTAAAGACATTTAGATTCCATGATCTTGACAATGCTGGAGCTATTACTGCTACTGGCCAGAGTGTTATTAAATTTTCAGCAAAGGTAATTAATAGTTACTATCAGAAAGAAATAGGAAAAGATTATTTTATTAATGCAAATGGTAATAAAGCAGAATTTTCATTCTATACAGATACAGATTCTACCTTTGTTTCTAGTTTACCACTTATAGAAAAACGATACCCTGGGTTTGATCAGTCTGATGAGAAATTTATGATTGAAAAAACAAATGACATTGCATCTGAAATACAAGCTCATGTAAATAGTATGTATGATCATTATGCTATTCATTTTCATAATACAGTAGATCATCGTTGGCAAATTAAACAAGAATATGTTGCAAAAACTGGATTGTGGATAGCAAAAAAGAGATATGCCCAATGGGTAATATTTAAAGAAGGAAAACCCACTGATAAACTAGATATAAAAGGGTTGGATGTTGTTAGATCATCATTTCCCACTGATTTTAAAACTATAATGAAAGCCACATTATGGCATATTCTTAAAGAGAAATCGAAACTAGATACTACAAATTTAATAATGGATTTCAAAGACAAAATACAAACTTCTGATATATTAGATGTTATGAAGAATACAGGAGTGAAAGAAATTAGCAAATATACAAAAGGACGTAAACCGTTTAAAGGATATTTAAAGGGTACTCCGATACATGTTAAATCTTCAATTAATTATAATGATATGCTTAAACATTTGGATCTAAATAAACACTCACAAAATTTTCCGGATATCAATGATGGTGATAAAATTAAATGGGCCTATCTTAAAACAAATTCAATGGGCTTTGATACTATTGCATTACGAGGTTATGAAGATCCAGTAGAATTAACAGAATTTGTTGAAAAATATATTGATAGAAACAAAATATTTGATAGAGAGATTCGAGGCAAGTTAGATGATTTTTATGCTTCAATGAATTGGGATAAACTTCCAGAAAATAATAACATGAATAAATTCTTTTCATTTGGATAATTCAATAAAATTACTTATAATAAATAAAAAATATGTACGGTAAACATCAATGGAAAGGTAGAGAAGTAGAAGGTCGGTATTCAGATATGATGACTTTCTTTGTAAGAGATTTAAATCATAATTTGGAATCTTCATATGGATTAGAAGTAAAAAATCTTAATGAATATCCACATTATTATTTTACAATTGAATATATGAAAAAGTCTATTACAGACGAAAAATATTTAGAAACGATTAGATGGATTCTTGATAATTCAAATAGTGTTGTTACTATAGAAGCTAATAACGAAACTATAACTGCAATTAAACCTGACTTGTTTAATAGGTGCCACGTCATCTATAGAATTAATGATGTGTATTTAGAAATGTTAAAAGATACTGATACGCTATCAATTGATGCTGGATGGTATAGAGTTCATCAAGTAACTAAATGTAATATGATGGAAATTAATCCGGATAACTATAAATTTGATGAAAAATTATGAACTATTCAGTAGTAGTAACATTTAGCATAGAAGGATTTCACAATTGGCCAGAAGCAAAGGAAATATTTCCAGAAGTAGGATTTTTGTCTGATAGACACAGACATCAATTTGGTTTTAGATGTTATGCAAAAGTAAGCCACACAGATAGAGATGAAGAATTTATTTTAATGCAAAGAAGATTAAAAAAGCAGTTAAGAACAAATTTTGGTGGTAATATATTAGAATTTGGAAGAATGAGTTGTGAGGATATTGGAGAATGGATATTAGAAAATAATGAAAATTTATACAAAGTAGAAGTATGGGAAGATTGGGAAAACGGAGCAATAATAGAAAGATGAAAAAAATATTTTATTTTGGCTTAGAGCCACTAAAAGCTAGATATACATACCAGTTATCTAAAGAATGGATGCCAGCAACATTTCAACCATATGTTGATGCTGGTAAAATTGAATATATTGATGTAGAAGGAGAATTTGATCCTGATCAACAAATTAAGATTGGAGCTGTATTAGATGCAGTTGGCAGAGGTAAATTTGCTATGAGTCAATGTAGCAATTTTCTTGATATGATGAATAATGATGAAGTTAGCGATGGTGATGTTATATTTTTACAAGACTATTGGCATCCAGGAATTGGGTCTATATTATATGCCGCAGATTTATATGGTATTAAATTAGAAATATATTCTATGCTCCATGCACAGAGTGTAGACGAATATGATTTTACATATCCAATGCGAGATTGGATGCGAGGTTTTGAATTAGGGTTGGATAAACGAATGACCGGTATATTTGTAGGTTCTAGTATTCATAAAGAACAATTACGAACCGCTGGGTTTGAAGCCCCAATACATGTTGTATCATTACCAATTCATAAAGAAGCTACATTAGCTAAATCACCTGGCTGTCATATGCGTACACAAAAGGATGTAATTGTATATTCAAGTAGATTAGATAAAGAGAAGAATCCGTTCTTTATGATGAAAGTAGCCGAAGAGTTTTTAGAAACACAACCAGATTATGAATGGCACGTGACTACATCTGGAAAAGACTTTAGATCGATGTTACCAGGCGTTATTGATGCATTATATGAATTAGCAGAAAGACAGCCTAGGTTCAAGCTTCTCAAAGGACTTACAAAGGAAGAATATTATATAGAATTGGCTACATGTAAAATACAATTTAATTGTGCATTACAAGATTATGTATCATGGACTGTAATTGAAGCTACTGGATTTGGAGCCGATATTGTATATCCAAATTTTAGATCCTTCCCAGAATTTATAGATGCTGATAGAATGTATAAGCCATTTGATGTTGAATCTGCAATTGATACAATTCATGATGTATTAAATGATCCTAAAAGTCATCCTGGTATAATAGATACGTCGGACTTAGGTAGGCAAATGGAAGGATATATTGTAGTAAACGGAATAGAACAAGAAATTAATGTTTGGCACGAAGCTGAATATTGTAAACATTTATTAAATAAAAACGAGGAATAATTATGAAAATTGATATAAAAGGTATAGACGAATTGAAGTCTACTATTGAAACGCCATTTCGAGCATTAGCAGAGCAGTTAGAGACTAAAGACTGTTTAGATAAACAAACATCTGAAATAATAACTTTTATTTTCGAAAACTTTGCCAAACTAGGTGAAACCCCATGGGAGATAATAGATTAATGGATAAAAATTTTATATATTACCCATCATTATCTGCCGGTAGTATGGTATCCGCATTTAAAAAGAATACGAAATTTGAGGATGGAGTCACAACCAGATTCTTCTCAAAAGAGTATCCAGATAAATGGCGACATCCATATTTCTTAATCACAGCTGGTCATCATTTTAAAAAAATGGATTTTCGTGATCAGCTGGGATTAGACGATGAGGTATTAGTATTTGGAGATTCAGGAGGATTCCAAATAGCAACCGGCGCACTGAAATGGGATACTACAATACGTGAACGTATATTCGAATGGTTAGAACATAATTCAGACGTAGCAGCAAATTTAGATATTCCGCCCCGAGCTAAATATGAAAACCGATTTGCAGAGTCAATGGATATAAGTTTTGATAACTTTAAATATTTTGAATCTAAACAAACAGGTAAAACAGATTTTTTAAATGTTATACAAGGAACGTATACAGAAGAATATTCTCAGTGGTATCATAAATTTAAAGATTTTGCATTTAATGGTTGGTGTATTGGAGGTCCTAAGAAATTAGTAGATTTCATGTATGTTATTGCATTAATGCTTAAAGAGCGGGAATTTGAAAAGAAACATGTAAAGTATATACACTTATTGGGTATATCAAAAATATCAGACTTTTTTATATTAGCAACCTTACAGAAGCTAGTTAATAAGTTAACTGATAACAGAGTATTATTTTCAACGGATTCTAGCTCACCAGGTCAATATCCAGTATATGGGACATATTTACATTCTAGAAATTATAAGACTCAGACATTTACTGAATTATATTTTCCTAAGAATAATGAATATCGAAGAAAAACCCATTCTAAAATGGCAAATAAACATGTTGGGATTGATACTACAAAACACGTCCCATGTAGTCTAGACTGTCCTGCCTGTGCAGACTTTACATATGATTATTTGGGAGGTGAAACCGCAACTGGGTTAGATAGATATAGCCAGGAAGGTATGCCAAGAATGGTTATACATAATACGCATTTATATGTTGATATTGCAAAAGATGTAAGTAAATTAGTAAATAATCACGTTGAATTATTAGAAACTGCAGTCCCAAAAGATTTATATGATGTTATTTTATCATTACATGATATGTTTGCGGATCCGGATAAGGCAATGGATGTATATGCAAGATATAAAAAGACATACAAGAAGTTTGGCGGTGATAGTATATCAACCACAGACGCAAATCAATTTAATAAGTTTTTTAAATTTTAAAAGGTAAAACATGGAAAAAAGTAAATTACAATCATTTATTAATAGATATTACTTAGCAGGAAATTGCGAAGCGGTAACTGTTAAAGCAAATGGCGAATCTGTTAATTGTGAATTAATAGATGCAGATCAGACCGTAGTTGGCAAGATCAAATGGAAAGTTAGTCCGTTTATGAACGGAGAATTAGGTATTAACCACACAGGGGCATTAACTAAAATGTTATCCGCAGTTGGCGAAAATATCGATATTAACATTCAAGAAACTCAAGGCAAAAATTATGCAATGAAGATAAAGGAAGGTAGTACTACAATGACATTTATGTTAGCAGATACATCTGTTATACCAGCGGTACCAGCTATCAATGCAGAACCGGATTATAATGTTACAATAGATATCGATGATAATTTTATTAATAAATTTATTAAAGCAAAAAATGCATTGCCAGACGCAAAGAATTTCGCAGTACAAGTTCAAAACGGTAAAATTAAATTTATTATTAATTATACAACTATTAATTCAGATAATGTAACATTTGACTTAGAAGGTGGTACCGAAGCAATGGAACCAATATGTTTCTCTGCAGAGAAATTAAAAGAAGTATTAACTGCAAATAAGGGCGATAAAGGAACAATGCATATATCGGCGGGCGGACTAGCTAGAATAGACTTTACCGGACCAGACTTTGATTCAAATTATTGGTTAGTTCAATTACAAAATTAATTATGGAAGTACGGATAATAAATAAATCGGATAATGAACTTCCTAGCTATGAGACAGTAGGAAGTGCCGGGTGTGATGTTAGATCAGATCACGATGCAACTATTAATCCTGGACATAAGATGTTAATTAAAACAGGATTATTTGTGGAAATACCAATTGGATATGAAATACAAGTTCGACCAAGAAGTGGTTTAGCTTATAAAAAAGGATTAACAGTATTAAATTCACCTGGAACTATTGATGCAGATTATAGAGGAGAGATTGGCGTAATTTTAATTAATCATGGTACTGAACAGGTTTTCTTGGAACGTGGTGAGCGAATAGGTCAATTAGTATTAAATAAAGTTGAACAAATAAAATGGGATTCTGTATTAGCGTTAAGCGATACTAATAGAGGTACCGGAGGATTCGGTTCGACAGGAAAACAATAAAATATGTTTGGAGTAACAGAAAATACACTTTGGGTAGAGGCCTTTCGGCCTAATACATTGGATGGGTACATTGGTAATGAACACATTATTGATAAAGTTAAAATTTTTATAGAAAATGGTGATGTTCCACATTTATTATTTTATGGAAGTGCGGGTACCGGTAAGACTACATTAGCAAAGATTATTGCTAATAATGTTGAAGCCGATATAATGTATATAAACGCATCAGATGAAAACTCAGTTGATGCGGTACGAGATAAAATAAAAAGATATGCATCAACGGTAGGATTTAAACGATGGAAGATTGTTATATTAGATGAAGCGGATTATTTGACGCCTAATGCACAAGCTGCATTAAGAAATTTAATGGAAACATATAGTAAGACTACACGATTTATATTAACATGTAATTATGTTGAAAAAATAATAGATCCAATACAGTCTAGGTGTCAGACATTCGGTATAATGCCTCCGGGTAAAACTGATGTAGCAAAACGACTAGTAACAGTACTCGAAGAAAAACAAATAGAATATGATATACAAGACATTGCGGCTATTATCAATTCATCATATCCAGATATACGAAGAGCAATTAATAGTGCACAAAGTCATGTAGTCAACGGAAAGTTAGTATTAGACAAAAATAGTGTGGTACAAGCTAATTATATGTCCGAATTATTAAATATATTACAAAATATTAAAGATAAAAAAGAATCGTTTAAACAATTACGACAAATTATTGCAGATAGTAAAGTTCGAGATTTTACACCACTATATACATTCTTATATGATAATTTAGATGAATTTGCTGTTGGTAACATAGCATCATGTATATTAATTATAGCAGAATCACAGTATACCGACGTCAGTGTTGTAGATAAAGAAATTAATGTAATGGCAATGTTTGTAAAACTAATGAATGAGTTATAATATGGAAAAAATGAATTTAAATATCAACCCAGATGATATGAAACCAATGACCTGTACCGAATGTGCCGGCATATATTTTAAACAGGTGATGTCTATTAATAAAGTATCCAAATTCCTAACGGGTGGAGATAAAGACACAATAATACCAATTCCTGTATTTAGGTGTGATGATTGTGGCTCTGTTCCAGAAGAATTTCAACCAATATCAAAATAAACAAATATGGGAGCACCTTATATAAAAGCACCGGTAGTATTAGTATTTAAAACTTCTAATAGAAAAAATGCTAAAGTAAAGATGAAAGTATTTAAAAACAAAAATATTGACATTGTTAATGGAAAGAAACTACCTGGGGTTCCAGAAACCGCAGTAGTATTAGAATTAGCCATTGGAGAAATGTTTGTGGATAGATATAAACAAAAATATAAACTATGACAAAGAAGCCTGCAACTATTTTCGATTTCATTAATGGGATGACACACGAAAAGAAAGAATGGTCTGACTATACAGATATAGATCAAAAAAAATTCTCTCCCTTTATAATAAATCGGTGGTTATCAATGCGAATGGATCTAATTGATATAATTAATGAGTTACAGAAATATACAATTGGTGTATTGACACCTAGGGATACATATCGACTTTATCATGGATTTTTACCTGCACAAAAATCATTTGCTAAGTACATTAAAGGGAAAAAAGAAGATAAGTACGAAAAAGAATTAGTTTCCCAAATTGCAGACCACTACCTAATAAGTAAAGCCGAAGCAATCGATTATATAGAATTAATGCCAAAAGATAGTTGTAGATCTATATTATCATTATATGGGTATACGGAAAAAGAAATTAAAAAAATGTTAAAAGGAAAAACAGATGTCTAAACTAAATATAATAAACCAACCAGAGTTTTATCAATCAACAAATACAGAATCGATAAATACGCAATATCATTATGTTGGTAAATCTAGTTTATATAAATTTTCAGAAGAATGGAAATTGAATGCATATGAATTTGATATACTCAAACGAATCGTACGATGTAGACACAAAGGTCAATTTGAAGAAGATTTAAAAAAGACTAAAGATTTAATAGATATTTACTTATCTGAACACTTGGATCGCTCCGAATAATTTCTTATAATATAATAAATATAACATGGCAAATAACGTATATACAAATGTAAGTATAGAAGCTACCCCGAAAGTCATAAAAGAATTTACAGATAAAATTATTACATCGGAAGTTAAAAAAACCAATTGGTCGAACCAAGGTGATTTAATTGCTGATAATTTATATAATTTAATTTATGATAATTATCCTAAAGAATATTCTAGAGACTGGAATTGTGAAAATATAGGCGCCAAATGGTGTTTTGTACACGATTGGGATGTTGGTAAGGATACTATCGAATTAACATTTGACTCTGCATGGAGTCCACCAGATTCTCTATTTCATCAATTGGCAGAATACTTTATGGAATTTGGTGACTTTGAAATGGAAGCTACGAGTGAAGATGAAGCATACCAAAATATATCTGGAGGATATGCAAATGAAAATGGATCTGAATTTTTAATCCAAGATACAGATATTCCTGAATGGCCCGATATCGATCATTTTGATTCAAACGAAACCCATGATGCGGCAATGGAAACCTTTTATTGTACAATTGATGATTTAAAAGAAAATCTTATTCACGAATCAAAACAAGATCTTATATTATACCCATGAAAGACGGATACATACACCCCATATACAAATTATCATTAAATGATATATCAAAAGCACCTGCGAAAATATCTTATTCTCAATGGTCAATGTTTGAAAAATGCCCAAACCAATGGAAACTTTCATATATTGATAAATTAGCTCCATTTACATATAGTATAGCAACATGCTTCGGTACAGCTTTTCATGAAACATTGCAAGAATATTTAACAGTGATGTATACACAATCTGTAAAAGCAGCAAATGAATTAGACCTTCATGATATGTTATTAACCTGCTTGAAAACTGAATATAACAAAGGCCTAGCAGCTAATAATGGTAAGCATTTTTCTAATCCAGCTGAATTGGCAGAACACTTAGAAGATGGCATTCAAATTCTAGAATGGTTTAAAAAGCGGAGGTCGCAATATTTCTCAACTAAAAATACAGAACTTGTTGGAATTGAAATAGAATTAGCAGTACCAGCAACCCCAGTTAATAAAAATGTATATTGGTATGGATTTATCGATATTGTAATTAGAGATACAGTGTCAAATACAATCAAAGTAATTGACATTAAAACTAGTCGGATGGGTTGGAATAAATGGCAAAAAGCTGACAAATTAAAAGCTGCACAATTGGTTGCATATAAAAAATATTTTGCGGATCAATTTGGAACACCTATAGATAATATAGATATTGAATTTTTCATAGTTAAACGAAAATTACTAGAAGAGTCGATGTTTCCACAAAGGCGGGTACAAATATTGAATCCAGCATCTGGGTCGGTTACTAGAAAAAAAATACAAAAAAGTATTGATTTATTTATTACACATTGTTTTGATGATACTGGTAAAAAACGAGAAGATCAAAAATATTTAGCAATCGCAGGTAAGGGAGCTAAACATTGTAAGTGGTGTCCATTTAAAACCGATTATGAAAATTGTCCTAAAGAAAATAGGATTCGTGAATAATTTTTAATATAATAAATAAAAACAAAAGGGATAGATGAACGGATTATTATTAGATGCATTATATGCAAAATATCACGCAGAAAA
>Ga0233414_10001088_pt1 | contig 10763 bp, 6 predicted proteins | sample Na_anoxic_10_MG_FD_189020 | JGI IMG/M metagenome (GOLD analysis project Ga0233414, IMG submission 189020) | Seawater microbial communities from Saanich Inlet, British Columbia, Canada - Na_anoxic_10_MG | ecosystem: Environmental > Aquatic > Marine > Inlet | place: Canada: British Columbia...
TGGTAAGGAACTAGATAACTTAGGTTATATGCAAGGCGTCGACCGTGATGATTCAGTTATAGCAATTGATGAAAGTACTTCTAATGTATATTTTTATATTGATAGACAGACAAACATGACGCCGTTCCAATTAATTAAAACATTATATCCGCTTGAAACGCATTATAATATAAGAGAAAGATTAGTTACACTAGGATTTATAGATGATGCTACTCAACCAACTACAATTATTATTCCAACCGGTACAACAATATATAACTCTAATAAAACTAAATCGTTTATTACTCTAACTGCGACAGAGATATCTAGTACTAGTAATGCATATGTTCCTGTTATTGCTACAAATGAAGGCGCTAGTAATAACGTTGAAGCTAATACATTAGTTGCTCATGATATTACTGACGTAGCAATTATGAAAGACCTAGCTAAGTTTATTTTATGCACTAATACATTTCCAATACAGAGTGGTGGTAATTCAATGACTGATGCTCAGTATAGATATAAGATTACCCAGGCGCCTCAGATACGTAACGTTAATGAGCAGACTATTCGTAATACTGCATTATCTATTCCAGGCGTACGTAATATATTCTTCACTAGAAGTTTATATGGTTATGGTACAGTTGGCGTATTAGTAGAAGGAACAAGTCCACTAGTATCTAATGGCTTGATAAGTATCATTGAAAGTAGACTAACTGCGCTTTCAGGTAACGATGCTGTATTTGTGCGTGCGCCAGAATATAAAGGCGTAGAAATAAGTTTACGACTTATTCCAGAAATAGGAGTCAACAGTGATTCTATTATTGATGTCGTGCGAAATGGTATTATAACCTATATTAATAATATTGGAATAGGTGGGACTATTATTTGGAATGATATTATTGCTATTATAATGAATACGCCAGGTGTATTTGATTTCCATTCTGATTATTTTAAAGTTGGTGATTACAACCCATATCAAAAGTTAAATAAAAAACAAATAGTATTAAGAACTATTAATCAACGATCTCATGAAACTGAAAAATTTTATACTGACAAGGGTCTAATTAAAATATGTAGCAGCAGAGGATAATAGAATGAAAAGAATATATGACGCTAATGCAACTAAAACTATATTAACAAATGTATTACCTGGTGATTTTAAAATGGTTAAAGATAAGAACTCTAATGGTTATGTCTTTATGAATGCGTTATATGGTATAGAAACTGATAGTATAAAAGATTATATAGATCAAGCTATGCATCATTCATCATTTGAACATTTCGATTATGGGTTAGATTATGGGTATAGTCAAGTTAAAATACCAGGAATCATACTATCTGATGTGATATATGGTGACGGATATGATATTAAAATAACTAATGATGAGGAATTTGCTGACGGTAAGCCGACTAGAATGATTTATAATTCTGGGCTTATTGATTTAGATCAGTATACCATATCTGGATCAGGGATAAATGGATTAGAATATATGCGAGTTGATAAGACTGGCTCAGGCGTTCTACTATTAAATACTAATACTACATCTACTGACGCTATTATTAATGACACATACACATCATATCAATTACAACTATCTGACCTAATAGAACAACGAAACATATCAGGTTATAATTATGGCGTAGAGATACAAGATTATGATCACACTCAGAAATATGAAGTGATACAGCCTATGTTAGCTGCTAATATAATTCGAAAGTATCCAATGACTAAGTTAGTTAACTTACCAAAAGATGGAAAGAGCTCAAACTATTCTGTTAAATACTTAGTAGATTACTATGATCCCGTCACATATTATTGGGATCCTGAGTCAACTCCTCCAACATATAAACCAATACGCCCTACTAGAGATACATATCTAGACGGCGATGTAGAAACATATTATAGAGCAGCTCTTAATAATCCAAGTGGTTCAGGTATATATGATACTGAATATCTTGATTTAGAATTCACTCCTATTAGTGGGACTCTTAAAGTATATGATTTAGATAGTTTAGATGACGAAGGCATGATGATAGAAATTGATCAAGCTGGTACGCAACTATATAAATATGATTATAATCCAGCAGAGCGAATTAATATTGAAGGTGGTGTTGACGATAGTGATATATTAGTTTATACCTATATTGGTTATTCTTCTGGTATACCATATGAAGAAGGCACTAATGTACCAGAAGGTACTATTGCTTCAGGGTATAAGATTACTAGCTGGGATTACGTTAGAGAAGAAGATGGCGTAGAAAACTTTGATTGGGTTGAATATCCTAATAATGATATTACTAATAAAATTAAGTTAGTTAATCCTGAAAGTAGATACGTGGTCGAATATAAACATGCTATTGATAAAACGCATCATGGTATAACTACTATGAACAGTGACAAATATGTAAAATATTACGATCAAGATCATATTTATGCTAGCGTAGATTTAATTGATAATCGTGTTAGATTAGACGCTAAGCTATCAATTGAAAATAGTACTCGTAGAGCTGTAACATTTAATGGATTTGACGTTAGACCTGGTAGTACTATACAAGAATTAGAATTAGTTGGAGTAATACAAAAACGAGATAGTACTAATACATCTAAGTCTATTAACGTAACAGATAACGCATTAATTGGTAAAGAGGATATTGTTCTACCTGATATTACAAATATTGAAAAGACTAGATTTATTTATAATACTGAGAATCCGTTAACGTTTACGCCAAATGGTTCAACGCCAAAGTCAGCGTTCATTGGTAATTCAATAGGACAAAGAATTATACCAGCAGTCAATGGATTATCTAATTCTACATACTATCCTTTCTATGATCCTAACCTACGAGAAGATAGAATATTACAAACAAGATTTAAGGTTATGACTACTAAGAATTCTAGTTTTAATATTATTACATCTTTGACTAGTGATTATAGTTGGAGAATAGATATGGTTAATGGTAAATTATTTATACAAGATTCTATATCTCAATTCTCAACAGCTGAATCATTCTTAAATCCTGGCGACATAGTAGACATAATGGTTATTTCAGCAGGAGCATTTAATACTAAATTACAAACACAAAGATTTATATTACTTGTTAGTATTAATAATTCATTCTTTAAGTATATAAAACTATTTGAAAATACATCAGTTACGTATGATGCGTTTACTACAGATCAAACATTAATCTATCCAAATAGTAATATTGATTTAGATTTTATAACACTATACGATAGGGGTACTTTATAATGACTGAAATTTATTGTAGTTCAGACTCAACAACCGGAGCAGCTGATGGTTCAAATTGGTTTAATGCTTATACGAGTTTAAGTATAGCTATAGATGCGGCAGAGGCGGATGTTAATATTGTTAAAATATTAGTTGATGTGAATGATTATACAATCCCAGCTAAAACCATTTCTTTAAACTTAAATATAGTAGGTGGATTCAATCCATACAGTAAAACTAATGCTAAAACATATACGAGTATTGACACAAGTGGTTTTACCATATCTGATAATGAATTAATTATAGATAACTGTGAGATAAATTCAGTTGGTAGTGCTACCCTGTTTGAAACAGTAAGCGCCACGAGCGCATTAAGAATTAATAATTCTGTTTGTTATGGTGAAATTGTAAGTAACGCTGGAGTAATAACAATAACTGGCACTGACATGATTTCAGATAATGCTACATTATCTTTGATTGATACATTGGCTACACTTAATTATTGTAACATATATAGTACATATGCTGCGCTTTCGATTAATGCATCTACTTGTAACGTATCTAATACTAATATTATTAGCGCGGACTTTGGTATAAATGATTCATCAGCTAGTTCAAGTATTTCTCTAAATACCACATTAGTGAAAGCACCTAACGCAATACTCTTGTCAGTTGGTGCAGTTATATCAATTGAAAGTTGCACAATAGATGGACTGAGCACAATAGTTAGTGCGTCAAATAATACAATTAATAATAGTATTATACTTGGCTACATGGTTGGATCAGCTGGAGTTGAATCTAGTAATACCGCGTACTATCCTGAGCCAGGTAATATAGATATGACTGATAATATACTACTAACGAAACGACCTAAATTTAAAGATGAAGATAATAATGATTACACTCCATTATTTGGAATAGGTGCGACATTAGAAACATATGAGTTAACTCCTAGTGATCCTGATTATACTATTAATTATCAAGCGCAAACATTAGTTGATAATAATACAAGCATCAGAGAGTTTAGTTATGCGATTAATGATATTTTTATATTCACTGATTATAAAAAGGAAAAAGAATTCGCTAATAGATTTATAAATACTAATTATACCACTCTTGATTATACTGTTCAATTCTATAAAAGCGTACTACTAACTGATCAAATAGTTAAATCAGCATTTCCATATGAAGGCGATTCTAAAGTTAATACTTGGCCTTATGAGTGGGATATTAAAACGTATGAAACTAATTCAACTACATCTGATGTATTTATAATACCTAGATCTATTATTGATATTACTGATATCATTAGTTCTGAATTTTTATTTGATCCAAATGTTGTGTCTGTAAGTAATATGGATATTATAGCAATTAAAGAAAATAATATTACTGGTATAACATATGATTATGATAATAGTAATGGAGCTAAGAAAATAATATGGACCTTAAATGATGAACAAACATTAACTAAAACAAATGTATATGATGGAGTTGAACAAGCTGAGCATCACTTACTATCTATGCCAAGACCAGTTGACCAATATTTAATTACATTATCTGGTCTCATGCCTTATGGTAAAACTGACACTGGATATAAGTATTCATTAGAATCTAATCCTAATACTATTATCGAAGGTGTAAATGAAAACTTTCAATTTAAATGGATGCCAACTGATAGAACTTATGATTTTGAATTAGGTGGATTAATTGAATATAAAGATAACTTAATCATCGTTGGTAAGTATACTATAACTGATGACGCGGTGCTACTTATATATCCATCAAAAGGTAATTATAAAGATTATCTAATTATTAATGAATCTCAAAGCTATGTTAGTGATAATCAAGGTGGCTTAATATTAGAGAGCTCAGGAATATATAAACAACCATTCATTATACCGTTAAATAATACTGGCATATATCCAACTGATATTACCGTTTTAGAAGATGGCTCATTTTTAATTAGTGATAGAGACTCAAAACAAGTATTTAATTATATTCCACAATATGATTATGCTAAATTAATATCAAACAATACAACTGATACTAAAATATTATTACGTGAACAATATGATAATATTACAATAGAACAATAAGGAGATTGACAATGTCTAATTATCCAGCAGGAACACCTTCAATTGATTTTTCAAAAACTAGCATTACTACGGAATCATCAATGAGTCCAGCGACAGTGTGTGCTGGTATTATAGATAACTATAGCGCAGTTAATGAAATTACTATGCGAAACTCAGTAGGATATGAAATATCATTATTACAAAACTTTGTAAATGCTACATACTTAGGTAGAGAAGCAACACCTGTTAAATCAGGTTATTTAACGAATACATATAGCGATAATGTATATAGTGATTATATTGAATTATTTGTTGGTGTGCCTCAAGATCATAACAGTACCACACTAGATGCACACAATATTATAATCAGAAATGGTTTTCCAACGGGTGCGGAAACGTTGAGTCTAGATGCAACTGAAATTAAAATTGTAAATTCGCAGCCAGGTACTTATGCAGAGCTAGAAATGACGCCATCGCATATGTATACTCGTGCATTTAGTGTGTCAGGTCAGATAGATTACACGCTTCGTTCTAGCCAGAGTAGTAGTGCATATACTACTACATTAGATAGCGAGGGTTTAATATTTGAGAACGAAGATGCGAGTGGCGTTAATATGCGAATGCTAATTGAGAGAGAAAATGGTATTTTAATGGATGCGCAAAATGCTGGATCTGAATCAACTTATACCGTTACCGGTATGGCTATATCTTATCTAGGTAAAACTACATCATATCAAAGATCTGATATTACAACTAATGATGTTTTTAGTATTGAAGCTGATGACGGTATTAATATTACAACACCAGATGGATATCAATCATTGCTGTCAAGTGGTAATATAAATATTAACTCAACTGCAGCTGAGGTTAATATATCATCAGAAACTGGAATGAATATTACAACTGATGCAGTTCTAACAATGACTGCTAGTTCAATGTATATGAACGCAGGTACTACATTTTTGATAAATTCTGCTAAAGTTTATATGTCGCAAGGATTACCATCTACCGCAGGTTCAATCGGCGAATTGTACGATAATGGAGATGGTATTGTGCGAATAAGAAGAGTATAAAAAGGATTAAATTATGCCAAAACCAATTAAAAAACCAGTAAGGAATAACGTAGATGCTATTGGATTAATCAATGGCATCTCAATCTGGGACGACCAATATCAGAACTTAAAATATGTACGTCTTCCAGATGAAAGTAATATAGAACTAAGACATAAAATTAATAACTTTAGAGATAATCCTATTGATGGTTCTATTGACCAACAATTAATTACAGGCTTAGCTAATGAATTTAATTTAATGTCATATGATATTCTGAATGTATCTACGTTTAATCTAACTAGATTACCACACCCACAAGGACAACAGGGCGACCAGGATGTCTTTGTTTCATATCAAATACCTAATACTACTGGTTGGATTACAATGACTCCGCAGTGGTGGTCTGAAGACTTAGAAAGTATGACTCCTACGAGCGGATTTACTATTTGGGAAGATGGATACTATACTCATAACGATTTGAATAGTAAAAGTAATATGTATAGTAGAATACTACAGGTATTTGAGCCGCTTCCAGATTTAACTAAATTAAAAATAGTATATTCTATTAAACAATATGATGAGCGCGATAATTTTAGTTATATTAACTATACTGATATGTCTAACCCATATAATGTTAATGATACTTCATTTATTTATAGAAAAGGATATGATATAACTGAGCCAGATCTTTCTGGTATGGCTAGCGCATATAGCCTATCTAATATTCCTGATAACTTTTATCATAATTATTTTGACGACGATGGAAAAGGTACTGATAAATTATATGAGATAAGAGATAAGATTGATAAGTTATATAGACAACGTTGGCATCAGATAGAAGATAGAAAAACTATATGGGATATTAATTTGAATTACAGCTCTGGTACTATACCTAGTTTCTATGATGTAGAATTTAATACTACAATTGATGAGTATGATAGTTTTGTCACAAATTTAACTGGTGGAGTTAACTATTATAATACTGCATTGTATGTTAAAGATGTTGATATTGTTATTGATGATGAGACTGATGAAGAGCATTGGTATCCAGTATTACAACCAGGTCCATTATATATTAATGGCGCTAAGCACTATCTTATGGAGAATCCTCAATCAGCGACTATTGATTTAACATATGGATCAGGCGTACTCCCATCAGGCGTGAAAATACAACATCATACTATACTAGAAACAGCGGTTGTCGATCAACCAGAATACATATATACTGATTATGATTATTCAGTAGCATATAGTGGCGGGATACATAACCCAAATCAAACAATAGCTAGATATCGCCCATACTTAACATCAGAAAAAGGATTCGAAATTATTCTACAACCTAACGAATATAGTATTGATTACGATAATGATCTTATCTATAGTAATGGTTTAAATAGCTGCGTATTATATTGGGATGAAGTAGACGTACCAGATAGAGTTACAATAGCTACAACTGGCACTGATTTAAATCCAATTAATGATACTGAGTTAGGCTATGATTCATATTTTATAACTGCGAGTAACCACTAATGATTATAACATCTAAATCTATAAATAAAAAAGGCTACCCTTATAATATATCGCGAGATACTATACAAATTAAAGTATCTATACTGGATCGTAATTCAGCGTCATATCTAGAAGGAATCCCATTAACATTATATTCTAACATGACTGGCGTTGATGCTATAGTACCAATTGCCTTAGTCACTAATGAGTTTGGCGTATGTCATATAAATTATCCAACTACTTTAATTGCAGATAAAGATATTGAAACATGTCTAATGTGGATTACATTTGAATATCCTACAGGGATTAGTAATAGATCAAATAAGACTAGAGTTAACTTTATGCACGCTGAAGGATATGAGCTTGAATTTATTATCCTTGATGCTAACACTCCAGCTGGAAGACTAGCTGATCCAGATGAATATGATATTTATGATGCTAATACGCCAGCTGGAAGACTAGCTGATCCAGATGAATATATAATATTAGAGAGGACTTCTATTTATGATTAATTTTAGAAAAAGAAATAACACAGACCAAGCATATGATGTTGGCGAATGTCCTATATCAACAGTTCAATTAAATAATTTTAATGCTGACGCCATTGTTAAACGAATTGATTATCAAGATTTAATTATAGAAAACAGTATAGTATATAATTCTACTGAGACATTAACGCCATTAGGCACTGGTGTACTTGAAAATGATAAGTTTCTAATGCAACACTATTTACCTAATGAATATAATCATATTAAATATCTATTTACTGATAAGACTAGTGAAGGTAACATCCCATTATTCTATCAGTATCAACTTAAGTTTGACGCCTATGGTTTTAGTAATAAAGACATTATACAAGTATATAGAAATAATGTAGAGCTAGTACCACAGGATCAATATAATATAGAATTCACATATGAAAAAACATTATATGATAATTATTATAGCGACAACTATACGTCTAATTTAGATAGATATGGGTCAGCAGTTCAATGGGGTTCATTTGATGTTAATAATCGTATACATCGAATCAAATTATTATTACCTTTATCATTTTTTGATAAGAATAGTTTCTATACAATAAGATATAATAAACATTACATGAATCTTGAATTCCCACTTCACTTTGAGTTATTAGAATTAGAGAACTTATATAACACTAGCACTGATTTCGATCTATCATATAGTGGCTCGATTAATACTGAAATAGTTACGATTAAGACAGAAAGTGTTATTAAATCTGAAAATTTAAATAAACTATACTGCGTTAAAGATCCATATTCTCAAATTAAAGAAGATGGATTAGTTACGTATCAAGCTGATGGCGATCAAGATAATTCATCTGCGTCTTGGAATCTAAAAATAGATACTGGCGCGTTTGTTAGAAATGAATCTAAGTTTCATGAAGACACATCATTCTATAATTGCGAATTCGCAGGTGATGAATCAGAAAGAATCCAAGTAGTATCTTATTTGAAACCTAAAGAGCTAGGCTTTAATGTTATACAAATAGATCAAAGTCCCTTATATATATCAGGTTATACTTATCCTGATTATAATATTCAATTATTTCCTAATACAACAGATGGAACGACATTACCGTCTGGGTCAATTGGGTTTAATATAAACAATGAATTACTACAAGATGTTTCTATATCATCTATTGATCGATACAAAGGATATATCTTATTAAATAAAAAACTCAGTCTAACTAATGATACATCTGTATTTGCGTATGTAGATAGTGAGTATAGTGTATTCATAAGAAATTTAGAATTGAATCCGCGAATATCTGGTAACTATGGAATATCTAGTAACTCTGAAAAGTCATTCTCAGAAATTGGTATAGCTATGCGGAAAATTGATGGACCAATAGTAGAAGGGACAGAAGATGAATGGTATCATCCATACTTTTTTGACTTTGACGATCCTACTATCTTTTATCAAAGCAAAATTGTATCAGCTGATCAGGTTCCTACTAATATTCTAACTGATAAGAGTTTAAATTGGAATCCTTATACTACCGATTTTAATCCAGATGGTGAATTTCTACCTTTTGCAGTTATTACATTAAATAAACTATCATTAGATATTATAAAGATAACTGACGCTAGAAGAATTAATGGTGGACTAACAGATGAATTCATACCTAAGCTTACTAATAACCAGAATAATAGCTATAGCGATATTGGATTTGTTGACGGTGAGATTTTACCATATGAAGGATTGAAAATTGTACATCTACCAAGTCACATATATCCTAGCTTAATTCAGCGTTGGGTTAATTCTAATCAATATAATTCAGACATGTATACTGATATTACTGATTATGAAATAGAGAAGTTATTAGATAGCGCTGGTAATGACGCTGAAAAAGAATATTATACTAATTTATTACAAGGTAAAGCACCTAATCAAGAAGATCAATTTAGAGATCCATTTGTTAAAATGCGCGATGACTGGGCTCAACATGAAGCAAGTTATTATATTGATAAGGTTATTAAACGATATATTACTGCAGGCTCACAATACATTTTATTAGATGAGAATTTTAATGAAATTAAATTAAGGTTGGATATATAATATGGCACATACTTATGAGATAAGTGATGAATTAAAAAATATACAAAATTCATTAATTAAAAATACGATAAAAGCAAATACTAATGTCCAACTATTACAATCTGAATCAGCTGTACGAGATTTATATGCGTCGTATGCCGATAAGATTAAGAATGTTGGCGGTAAACTATTTGATTTTACTAATTACACAGTAGAATCTAGAGACGTTATAACTAAAGAATACTTTGATGAATTATTTCAAGATTTATATAATGATTTACACGCACTCTATATTAATATTAAATACATTGACGATATTTTAGATATTAACTTGAATAAGAATATTAAATTC
>Ga0233414_10001089_pt1 | contig 10759 bp, 9 predicted proteins | sample Na_anoxic_10_MG_FD_189020 | JGI IMG/M metagenome (GOLD analysis project Ga0233414, IMG submission 189020) | Seawater microbial communities from Saanich Inlet, British Columbia, Canada - Na_anoxic_10_MG | ecosystem: Environmental > Aquatic > Marine > Inlet | place: Canada: British Columbia...
ATACAGCTTCTGTTTGTAATCTTATTCACTTATGTACGTTATTAAATAAAGTTTCAGGAGAAGAGCTTAATCAAAATGTAGTAATTGCTTTTACAGATTGTGAAGAAATAGGCGGTAGAGGTATGAATAAATTAATTGAAGAAATAAAAGATGACAAATATGGTACTGTATCTAATATGTATGCTTTAGAGCTTACAGCTTGTGGAGATGAATTTTGGATTACTGGTAATGATAATGAATCATTAATGTATACAAATTTAAGAGATAATATAGGAGACAAAACTCTTGAAATAGTTAGAACACCATATAACGAAAGTATAAATGCTTCAAGAAGTGGATTACCCGCTTGTTGCATTGGAACTCTCCCCCTTTCAGAAATGAATGTAGCAAAAGAAAGAGGTTACTGTGGTACTTGGGGATTATGTCATTCTCCTAATGATACATTTGAAAGAAGTGCAAATAAAGATGATATGAATAATTTTGTAAATATATTGTTAAATCTAGTAAAAATATAAATTATGTTTGTAGGAGATAAAGAAATATTTAAAAAAGTAAAAAAGGTAAAGTTATCAAAACTTCTCCCTAAGTACAATTTCCCCCCAGGATTTGACTATGCTATTATTGATGAAAATAGTAAAATACTAAACTTTTGCTCTAGTCGTTATAGCTTAGTATCTAACGCTTCTATATTAAAGCCAATAGAACAATATTTTAAAGAGAAAAATATTGAGTTTACTAGAAATGTTAATGTTATCAACAATTCAAAATTTTATGTTGATTACATAATTAAACAAAGAAAAGACGTTGGTGATGTTAGTGGTATTTTTCCAAAAATAAGTATATGGAATTCTTATGATGGTGGAACTATAATGAGAAATGAGATGGGATTTTATAGACTTATATGTTCAAATGGTTTAACTAGACCTGAGGGAGAGATTGTAAAAAGCGCATTTAAACATTCAACTTCTGATGATTCAAATAAATATAGTAATCAAGAGCGTATAATAAACATTATTCGTGAAGCAAAATACTTTATAGATAATTGCCAAACTGATATTGATAAGTTTGAAGAGCTTTCTAAAGTAAAGATAACTAAAAGAAAAATAACTTCTATTGGTGAAAAGGTAGGTTTATCTAAAAAGATTATATCTTGTGCCGAAGAAAGATATGACTTAGAAGTTTCATCTGGGTTGGAATATATTAATGAGTATGGTGAACTTGTTAAGAGTCCTGGTTGTAATAAAAATTTATTCACATTATATAACGCTCTTAATTTTGGGATATATAATACAAACTTAAAAGAACTACCTGAAAAGAAAATAGAAAAAGATAAAAAACTTTTAAATCATATTATGAATATTTAATTAATAAGTATACTTTAAACATATAGGGCCCGTAGCTCAGCTGGATAGAGCACCGTTTTTCTAAAGCGGCGGTCATAGGTTCGAATCCTATCGGGCTCACCAAAAATAACTCAAAGGTTGACATTAATTTGTCAGCCTTTTTTTGTGTCTTATTTTTATGGGAACAACCCAAAACAAAGAAGATGAGTAAAGACAAATTCTTCCCGCAGCCCCAGCAGAGAAATATATTAATTTCAAACACAAGGTATACGAAATAATATGTATATTTTGGTAAAACTTTGTCATTACTTTTACCAAAATAAAAAGAAAATATCGTATACCTTACTTTTGTATTTTTTTATTATCGAGCTGGTAACTTCAGGTTCGAGCTGGTAAAAAGATAAGTAGAAATTTTGTAACGTATTCCAAATAGTTACATTACTATTAATATGACAGAAATAATATTAAAAAGATAAGTAGAAATTTTGTAACGTATTCCAAATAATTACATTACTATTAATATGAAAGAAAATATATATACAGATAAAAAAATGAATATTTTGGTAAACAAAGTTGGTTTATCTAAAGATATTGCTCAAAAATGTTATAATAAAAGTAAAAAATATTGTGTTTGGATAGGTAATCAAGTATTAAAAAGTCCAGATATAATAAACAAAGAAAATGATATTGATTTAGTTTTAGATTGGAAAAAAGAAATACAAGATATAAACTTAAATAGTATTAACTTCAAAACTGCTCTTAAATTAGCAAAAGATTATCAAAAATCTTTATTTGTACCAAATGTAAATGGATTAAAAAATACAAATGTTGTATTAGATTGTGGAGATTATAAGTGGGTACAATTAATAACAAAGGCAGATTGTAAGGAAGAGGGTAGTACAATGGGACATTGTATTGGTAATAATGGGCATAATACAAGAATTTCAAATGGAAATAGTGTTGCTTTTTCTTTGAGAGATAAATTTAATAGACCACATATAACTATTGAAGCAGACATTAAAGATAATAAAATAGGAAACATATTTGAATTTAAAGGTACTGCAAATGGAGTTCCTAAAGTAGAGTATTCTAAATATTTTATTCAATTATTAGAAAAATATAGTTTTAAAGGAGTAAGTGATAGCCAATTTTTTTCTTCAATACAAAATTCTCTTTCACTTATAGAAGAAATTGATGAAATAAATAAGGGTTTTTTACCATTTGACTTTAAATTAAAGTTTGGTATATCGCCTTTTAGAGAGGGAGAATTTTATTTAGATGAATTGTTAGTTTCTTCTGATAATAAAGTTAGCATACCTAAAAACACTTCTTTTTATTCTAATTTAACTTTAAACTTTGATAAAGAAATTATTTTAGAGGGAGATATTTTGATAGGAGGGAATTTAATAATTACAAGTAAAAAAATTATTATTGGGGAGAATATTAAGGTAGGGGGAAACGTATTTATAAGTTCAAGTAAACCAGTTGAAAATAAAGAAAATATAATTTCTTTTGGTAAAAAAGAATTTAAAAACATTAAAATCTTGTAACGTATTCCAAATAGTTACATTACTATTAATATAAACAATAAAACTATAAAACTAATAAATAAAAAGTTATGAAATTAAAAACAGAAAAAAAAGAGTTTGAAAATTTAGGAGTTGAAAGTAAAACTTTTAGTGTAGATACAAATGATACAATGATTATTAAATTGTTGAGAGATAAAATGTATAAAAATAAAATAGGTGCAGTATGTAGAGAAGTTGTATCTAATTCAAGAGACGCAAATAGAGAGGCAGGGAGAGAGGGTACACCCGTTTGTGTAGAGTTGACAAATAATTTAGGAAGTTTACTATCTGATGAAGAAATGTATATAACCTTTCAAGATAATGGAGTAGGAATAAGTCCAAATCGTATGGATAATATATTTTTAAAGTATGGTGGCTCAACAAAAAGAGATAGCGACAAATATACGGGAGGGTTTGGTATTGGTGCAAAAACGCCATTTGCCTATTCTAATGAGTTTATAATTATTACAATAGTTGAAGAAAAAGGAGTTAGAACAAAATATGAATATCAAGCCGTAATAACAAGTGATGGAAAAAGCGAAACTTCTCGTATGATGTTATTGGGTAGTGAAGTTACAGACGAACAAACTGGAACAAAGGTTTGTGTACCTATAAAGCAAGAAGATAGAATTGAGTTTGAAAAAGAGTTAGTTTATGTTACTTCTTTATGGAAAGTTAAACCTATACTAAAGGGCTTTACAGAAGAAACTACAATTACAATATTAAAAGAAACAAAAGATTATATTTTTATAAAAGATAGTAGTGGTAGAGACAATAGAAGTATGTTTGGTAGTCAAACATTTATTGCATTAATAGATGAAATTCCTTACAAGTTAGAAAAAGATAAATTAACAGATTATAAAGAGTTAGAAGAAATTTCTGATAGAATTTATGATAAATATAAATTAGTCCTTAAATACAATACGGGAGAAGTAAGCGTTTCGGGTAGTAGAGAAGATGTTGAATACGTTAATGATAACTATGAAAAATTTGTAGAAAAAGCAAAAATAGTTATAATAGAGGGAGAGAAGTTAATAGAAAAGTTTTTAAATAGTGCAAGTTCTTATATTGAAGCGTGTACTTATGGTAATTTTATTTCTCAAAATCAATCTTATCATTATAGTAATAATCAAGAAGAAATTAAGGGTTGGAATGTTAAATATTTAATATACTTAGCAAAATTAAGTGGAATAAAAAGTATTCACTATGGTCAAGAGAAGTTGTTTAAAGAATTTAATGGAGTTATGTCTATTTCTGAATTTAATCCTAAAACTTATAATATTTACGATATGAGTATAGTAAATGGTCGCTTAACGAAAGGTTGGAGAAATAGATATAGTAAAATAGATGATAGTTGGCTTAATAGAGAATACTATCTTATGGATTTAGCAAAAGCAGAACCTACAAGAAATGCTATGCTAAAACATAGTCAACCAAATGGATATGGTATTGTTGAAGAAGTTGAAGCAGAAGATTTAAACGATTATCAAGTTTCTTTAACAAAATTAAGTAAGGTAGATTTATTTGCAAAACTTAGAAAAGAAGAAGAAGAAATTTTTAAATTATTAGGAGTTAAATTCAAACTTTATTCAGAAGTTGAAAAGTTAAGAAAAGAAAAAACTGGTGGCAAAAATGTAACCGATATAGTTTCTGTTTCTACTCGTATTAGACAAAAGAATGACAATTATAGAAATAACGATTGGGTAGGTTTAAGTATTAAATTTGACAAAGGAAATAATGAATTTTTAAATTTGCAAACACAATTAGATATGATGATTGCAAATGGTTCAATAAAAAACTTAAGAAATGTTGCTTATTTTGAACAAGACAAACTTTCTAATTTTAATGATACAAGAAGTGTTGCGTATGGTTTAGTTCCTGGAATGTCTGCAAAAGAAAATGCAATTAGAAAAGTATTAGAAAATTTTGGCTTTTTAGTATTGGGTATTAGCAAAAAAACAAAAACGTCTTATTTTGAAAAAACAAATATAAAATCTATGAAAGAAGTTTTTGTTGAAATTTTAGAGGGAGAGAGTGGAGATAAAATGAGAAAGGCTTTAAAATACACATTGTTAAATTCACTTCATTTAGATTTAGATATTTTAAAGAAAATTAAAATGGAAACAAAAGTAAAAAAATCTTTTAATGATTTAGTGTTAGAGAAAAAAACAATTAATGACAATAAATGCCAAGATGAAACATTAAACGATACAATTAAATTGTTAAAGGAAAGTAAATTAAATACTAAATTTATTGAAGAATATAAAATAGATTTAGGTACTATATTTAAAAATCGCTTTGAAACTTTTGAGAAATTTATTAAAGAAAATAAAATGTTATCATTTATTATTGAAGTTCAAAGTGTGTCAAATTCCTATGGTAGTAGTTTTAATAAAAGCAATAAAAATTTCATTAGTGGAGTTGATAGTTTTATAGAATTATTCAACAAAGTGAAATAATAAAAAGTTAAAATACAATTATATAAAGGCAACCATAATAGGTTGCCTTTTTTTGTGCAACAATTTTATTACCCGCCGTGCGCAGGAAAGATTTAATTAATTTCAAACACAAGGTATACGAAATAATATGTATATTTTGGTAAAACTTTATCACTATTTTTACCAAAATAATAAGAAAATATCGTATACCACACCTTAATAGAACGCCCAGAACAACAGGTGAACGGCGGATTAATAACAGGCGGATAAGGTTAATTATAAGTTTAATTTTTTTGTAACGTATTCCAATTAATTACATTATTAGTAATATATGATAGTTGTTTTCGTTATTATAATAAGAAAATAAATTTAATATTTTGTAACGTATTTCAATAATTTACATTACTATTAATATAAGAGAGACAAAATGGAAAATGTAAAAGCAATAAGAGTAGGAGATAAAATAATTGTGTTTATCAATGGTAAACGAGAAACAATAACTAAGAACGTATCGCCAGAAGTTTTTGAAATGGTATTAGGATTTATCAAAAATGATGAAAAAAATAAAATATTAAATTTATTTTCTTCTTTAGAGAGTAGTTTAGATAATTATTTAGAAGAATTATTTAATGTAAAAAATGGTTTTTTATACAATAAATTAGAGGAAAGAATTGTTTACTCAAAAATAATAATTAGAAAAGCAGTAGAGTTAATGAGTATGAATATTGAGCCAATGCCTTTATTAAAACTTTCAAAAAAATTACAATTTAAAAATAATATTTGTGAAAATGGAATATCTTTATTTAAAAAATTAAACAAACTTATAATAACAGAAGAAGGAAATTTAATATTACATTCAAACAATAGCTATCAAGTAACAGATATAAATGAAGTTGTTGGTTATCCTATTGATTTGAATTATCATAATAACGCAGAATTGTATTCTATTAAAATAAATGAAAAAGAGGCAAATTCATTAATATTAATTAACCCTTTTGATATTTCGTCTTTTACAAGTAATTCAATAAATGTTTCAAGATTTAAAGTTATTGACAAAAAAATAAAGGGAGAAGTCAAACCTATTATGAAAATAGAAAATGAAGAATTATTTGATATTTCATATAATATTAATATTTCTAATATTAAAAATAATGAAACTTTGTAACGTATTCTAATTATTTACATTACTATTAATATAAACAATAAAAAGAGACAAAAATGGAATTGAAAAAAATTAAAAATAATACTAACACTTTAGGATTAGGAGATAAAAAAGAATTTACTATCGATACAAGTAATCAAATGATTGTAAGTATATTAAGAGATAGGTTATATTCTAATAAAATAGGTGCTGTAAGTAGAGAGGTTGCTTCAAATTGTAGAGATGCCAATAGAGAGGCGGGGAGAGAGGATATGCCAATTATAATAGAAATTGGTATTAATCATTCTTTGTTAGAAGAGGAAAAATTATATATTTCCTTTAAAGATGATGGGATTGGAATTAGCCCTGATAGAATTGAAAATGTATTTCTAAAGTACGGAAGCTCAACAAAAAGAGATAGCAATAATCAAACTGGGGGATTTGGTATTGGTGCAAAAACGCCATTTGCATATAATAATGAATTTATAATTGAAACTATATCTGAATCATTAAATGGAAGTTTAAAAAAACATATATATCAAGCTATTATTCTAAATGAAATGGGAGTTGAAAGTTCACAATTAATTTTAATTTCAGAAGAAAGTACAACAGAAAAAACGGGGACAAAAATTATAGTTCCTATAAAATCTTCAGATAGAGATAGTTTTGAAAGTGAAATTATTACAGCCACATCTTTTTGGGATATTAAACCAAACTATAAAGGATTTACTAATAGTAAGGTAGATAGTAAAGAATTATTTGTAGGAGAAGGTTGGAAAGTTTTATTTTTAAATAAAAATAATTTAACTTCGTCAATAAAAAATATTAATAATAATTCTCCCTTTTTAATAGTTGATGGAATACCTTATAAAATGCCACATATTAATTTAAGCACAAACTCTCCAATAAACGGTTCTATCACCAATTATCATTATGAAAATGAATATACACACCCAGTCTTAGAGTTTAAAACGGGAGAATTAACACTTTCTGCAAGTAGAGAAGAGGTTGAGGAAACTGATGAAAACAAGTCTTTAATTCTTAATAGAGTTTTAGAAATGGAAAAACAAATATTAAAAGAGGGAGAGAAATTACTTAAAAATAAAAAAACAACTTTAGATAAAATTAGTTTCTTAAATGAAATTAATAAAAAAGGAGCTAATTTAAAAACTAATTACTTAAAAGACTTAAAGTTTTCATCGAACATAGAATCTTTAAATGTATTACCTAAGACTTACACTAAATTATTTGGAGTAGGTTCTGATAATATTAACCTAATAGAGTACCCTTGTTCAGAGCAAGTTAGATGTTCTAAGAAAAACTTACTTCACAATAAAGAATATATTTCAATAAAAATAGAAGATTTAAAAAATTGGAATATAATATATAAAGGTGCTTTTGAAAGAATGAATTATAGAAAAAGCGAAACATTAAGACAAGAGGATAAACCAATTCTTTTTATTACTGAGCCTACTTCGGTTTTAGGGCAAGAAAAAAGAAAAAAAATACTTAAAAACTGTACCAAATATCTAAAAGAATCTGGATTAAGTGTAACACAATATTCTGATGTAAAAGAAACAAAAATAGATAGAAAAACAAGCACAAGCACGAGTTCAGGAGTTAAAAAAGATAAAAATATTCGCACATTATACGTAAGAGAATTTAGTTCTAGCGACTATTGGTTTAAGAGTAGTTATAAAGTTAATATTTCTACTAAAGAAATTGAAAATATAGAAAACTTAAATAAAGAGGGAGAGGAGATAAAAGTGGTTGTTGTGCCAATAAAAGGTTTTAGCGAATTAAAAGATTTAGATAAGGTAAATAAAAACTATAAAAGAATATTTACTGATAATTTTAATGAAGAAAAATATTCAGATTTGACTATTAGCAATTCATTACTTTTGTTAAAAGATAACTACAAAATAATTGCTATAAAAAATTCAGATATTAAAAATTTAGATAACAAAAAATATTTGAGTGTTAGTAGTGCTATTGATGAAATTTTAAAAGACAAAGAATTAAGAACATATTTAAAAGCTATTTTAAAAGAAAAACATTTTAATGAAACAATAAGTATAACGACAGATTGTAATTTATATAAAAAATATAGTAGCACATTAGGTAGAGAATATTTAAAGTTAGCTAATTTTAACTTAGATGATTACAAGGTAATTAATAAAAGCAAAGTTAAGTCTTACAGTATTTCTGATAATGATATTATAAAAAATAATAAATATTATTTAAACTGCAAAAATAGCTATAAAACTAAAAGTGCTTTTGAATCTTTGGCTAACAATATAAGTAGTGAATTTAAGATGAAAAAATTTGACGGATTTATAAATGAAGAAATTTTAGAAAATCAAGAGGTTTTAATAAAAGAAACAAACCCAGCTATTCACTATGTATTTCAAGAGGTTGGAGGAGAATATTATAGTTGGTCTTTTTCTGAATACGACAAAGAGGGCAAAAGTAAACAAGAGGGAGGTAAAATTTTAAAAGCAGATTTATTAAAAATAATTAAATTAGAATTGAAAAGTAAATAAAAATGTTTCATTTGTCTCGAAACAAAAAAGTTCCTAATCCCTTTTAATAAGGGAGAGGGAATTTTTTATATATTTGTAACGTATTCAAAATAATTACATTACTATTAATATGAGAAAAACAATAAACATTACCTTTGTTACTTTAGTGTTATCATTATTTCTTTTATCAATGATTAACAAAAAAGAAACAAACCCAGAAATTAAAACACAAAAGTCTAGTATGACTTTTATAACCCCTATAAGTGAAGAGGTACATTGTGAAAAATTAGATACAATACAAATGGTGTTTAAAAAATATGAAAAGGATGCCCAACTATATTTAGATAGAGAACATTTTAAAGGAACGCCACTATCTGGCAAGCTATTAAGAGAGTGTGCTAAAAAAACTTATGACTCAACAGGAATAATAGTTCCATTAGAGTTGGCGCTTTCACAAGCACAATGGGAAAGTGGTATGGGACTAAAAGGTAGGAGTCCAAAAAATAACCCTTACAATATAGGAGAGTGGAATACTTTAGGAATTACAACAATGACATTTAATTCAACAAAACACGGAGTACAAAGTTATTATAATTTAATTGCTAAAAAATATCTCAAAGAAAGAAGTGTAAAAGAATTGTTTAAAGATTTTATAGATTTGAATGGTCATAGATATGCAAGTTCAAAATTATATGAAAAAGACATAAGTAAACAATATTATTACATTGTTAGATGGATTGAAAAAAATGATACAATTTTGTAACGTATTAAAATAATTTACATTACTATTAATATAAAACAAAACAAAGATGAGTAAAGAAGAAATTAAAATAGGTGATGAAGTTTATTATGTGAAAGAATCCTATGGAATCCATACTATTTTAGACTTTAATGAAAAGTCTGAAGTTTTACTTTCTACTCCTAAATTAATAGGTGAAGGTGTTAGTAAATTTTGGACAGATATTAATAGAATTAAACCAAAACAAAGAGGATGAGTGAAGAAGAAATAAAAACACTTAGACCATCATTCAAATTTGGAGGAATGATTATGACTGATTGGTTTGAAGTTTCAGAAGGTAAAGGATATTGTATAATAAGAAGTGGATTAAAACACGCTGATGGTATTACAAAATCACCTTATCATTATGAATATTTCAAAGGTGGTAACAATGCAACAAATGAAGTTTTAAACCATTTTAATAATTGGTGGAAACTATTAAACCAAAACAAAGATAATGAATAAAGAGTTTATACTATACGAAGAAGCACTTGCTTTGAAAGAGTTGGGGTTTGATGAAGATTGTTTCGGATTCTATATAAAAGAAGCAAATAATCAAGCGTGTGGTGGAGATTACCCTTGTAACGGGACAAACTCAGCACCACTATACCAACAAGCATTTAGATGGTTTAGAGAGGAACATGGATTGGTAAAGCAAGACTATCTATTTTTCAAGAAAAACGTAAGAAATGCCTTTAATATTAGTAAAGATGATGGTGAAAATTTATATGACAGTTGTTATAATTCTAATGATGAAGAGATAGGTGATGGATTTAGTACTTACGAAGAAGCAGAATTTGCTTGTTTAAATAAATTAATTGAAATTGTAAACCAAAACAAATATGATTCTAAAAAAGCAGAAATATAATTATCAACAGGGTATGGATTGGGATAAATGTAAACCTCTTGACCATTTTTATATAGAAAGTGGTATAGAATATACTTTATTTGGATTTATTAAATGGAAGT
>Ga0233414_10001092_pt1 | contig 10755 bp, 9 predicted proteins | sample Na_anoxic_10_MG_FD_189020 | JGI IMG/M metagenome (GOLD analysis project Ga0233414, IMG submission 189020) | Seawater microbial communities from Saanich Inlet, British Columbia, Canada - Na_anoxic_10_MG | ecosystem: Environmental > Aquatic > Marine > Inlet | place: Canada: British Columbia...
CAAATGGAACTCATACCAAGTATTACAGCAATACTACACGTTACGAACATATCAAAGAAGCTAGTGAAGGTGCAGCCAAAAAAGGCAAACGCTCAAGCAATAGTTTTGAATTTACAAGTTGGTGGGCGGATGCGACCAATAAACCGATTACCGATTTAGTGGATTTTAGCAAAACGTTCTTTGCGAAACATGCATTTTTGAATATTTTAACCCGTTATTGCATATTCACAAGTGAGCAACAACTTATGGCAATGCGTCCCTATCAGATAGTAGCAACGGAAAAAATATTGAATAAAATTGAAGTAAGCACGAACTATAAAAAACTTGGAACTGTGGAGGCTGGCGGTTATGTGTGGCACACAACGGGATCAGGAAAAACCTTAACGAGCTTCAAAGTAGCACAACTCGCGAGCAAATTACCCCACATAGACAAAGTATTGTTTATTGTTGATCGTAAAGATCTCGACTATCAGACTATGTGTGAGTATGACAAGTTTGAAAAAGGTGCGGCTAATAGTAATACCAGCACGGCAATTTTAAAACGCCAACTCGAAGACACAAACGCAAGCATAATTGTTACAACCATTCAAAAGCTCGACCGATTTATAGGAAGTAATAAGGGACACACTATTTTTGACGGCCATATTGTACTTATTTTTGATGAATGTCATCGCTCGCAGTTCGGCGATATGCATGCTGCCATTACAAAAGCATTCAAAAATTATCACCTCTTTGGCTTTACTGGCACACCAATTTTTGCCGTTAATGCTTCTTCTGGCGGACGTCCTGATTTTAAGACAACCGAACAGGCTTTTGGCGAAAAACTACACACTTATACCATTGTAGATGCTATTGCCGATAAAAACGTTTTGCCGTTTAAGGTTGATTACGTTTCAACAGTGCGAGAGGCAGAAGATATTGAAGATAAAAAAGTGAGTGGCATAGATCGTGAGGCGGCACTTGCAGCACCCGAACGTTTGGCAAATATTGTGAGTTATATACGAGAGCATTTTGACCAAAAGACCAAACGAAACAGTTTTTATAAGTTAAAAGATCGCCGACTTGCAGGTTTTAATTCCATTTTTGCCGTCTCTTCGATTGATGTTGCAAAGAAGTATTATGCCGAGTTCAAAAAACAACTGGCGGATGTACCAAGTGACAAAAAGCTAAAAGTAGCAACGATTTTCAGTTTTGGAGTAAACGACGAAGATCTGGATGGGATGATTGATGAAAATTCGGAAGACACGAGCGGACTAGATAAAAGTTCACGAGATTTTCTTGAGAGTGCCATCCAAGACTACAATAAAATGTTTGGCACTTCCTACGATACTTCATCTGATAAATTTCAGAATTACTACAAGGATGTGAGTAAACGAGTCAAAAAACGCGAAATTGATATTCTTCTTGTTGTAAACATGTTTTTGACTGGATTTGATGCCACAACCCTGAACACGCTATGGGTAGATAAAAAATTACGATTGCATGGCTTGCTTCAAGCATATTCACGCACAAACCGTATTTTAAACACGATAAAAACTTTCGGAAACATTGTCTGCTTCCGCAACCTAGAAAAAGCTACAAATGAATCTATTGCCCTCTTTGGTGATCAAGAAGCAAGCGGGATTGTGCTTTTGAAGTCGTATGAAGAGTATTACAACGGCTACAAAGACGACGACAAAGAAGTGCGAGGGTATAAAAGTTTGGTAGAGGAACTTCTGGAAAAATTCCCTATTGGTGAACAAATAATAGGTGAGCAAAAGCAAAAAGAATTTATCAGATTATATGGCGGAATTTTACGAGTACGCAACATTTTGGTTACCTTTGACGAATTTGAAGGAAATGAAATTTTAACTGAGCGTGACATACAAGATTATCACAGCGCATACATCGATTTATATAATGAATTCCGAAAAGGTGAGGACACCGAAAAGGAAAATATAAACGACGATATTGTATTTGAAATGGAACTTATCAAGCAGATAGAGATCAATATTGATTATGTGCTGGCACTCGTCAAAATCTACCATGAAGACCACACCAAAAATAAAGAGATTCTACTTGATATTAACAAGGCAATTGATTCAAGTATAGAACTGCGCAACAAGAAAGAGCTCATAAATCAGTTTATTGCTTCACTTGAAATAAATTCAGTTGTTGATGAAGACTGGCAAGAATTTGTGAACAAGAAAAAAGTTGAGGAATTAGAAAAAATTATTAAAAATGAAAATCTAGATCACGATCAAACTTATAAATTTGTACAAAATGCATTCCGAAATGGCAATATCTCGACAACAGGCACAGCTATCGCTAAAGTTTTACCACCTGTATCACGCTTCTCGCCCGATGGTGAACGAACAAAAAAACGTGAAAGTGTATTAGATAAGTTGATGAGCTTCTTTGAGCGATTCTTTGATATTTCGGGTGGGAAATTATAGATTCAATTGTGTAACCTGGCTGAAAAACACCCCACCCCATGTCCCAATACTACAACCTCGTCAAATGAACACTTCAAGCCCAATCACCAAGTCAGACTTCCTACGCTACCTTGAATGCCCAGCATATTTTTGGTTTTTCAAGAAGAAACCTGAAGTGCTTGAGAACATAAAACTAAGTGATTTCCAGAAAGAACTTATCAAAAACGGGCAAGAAGTAGAATTATGGGCAAGAAAACTATTCTCTCACGGCATACTTGTAGAAAGTAGAGAGAGTGAAGCTATCAAGGAAACTAAGAAATACCTAGAAGCGGAAGAAAAAGTTATCTTCCAAGCAACATTTGAAACAGAGAACCTATATGCCATGGTTGATATTTTGCAGTGGGATGACTCCAATAAATACTGGATTATCAATGAGGTCAAAGGAACAAGCTCCAAAGACAAGAAAGATAAAAAACATCTCTATGACGCTACTTTTCAATACATCCTGCTTAAAAAAGCTGGATATGATGTTGGACAGGTTAACTTGATTGAGCTAGACAAGGAATTCAGAAAAAAAGGCGATATAAAAGCAAGAAAACTCTTGAAGACAACAGATATAACAGAGACAGCAAAAGAACTAGAAGAAGAGATCAATTTAATGATCGATGACATGAAACGAATCCTTCAGAACAAAAGAGAACCCCTGCCTTGCGAATGTATCTACAAATCACGAAGTAACCACTGCCCTGCCTTCAAATACTTACACCCTGACGTACCAGACTATTCTGTCCACGATATTATACGGATAGGATCAAGCTTGAAAAGGCTAGAAGGTCTTATTGAAGGTGGACACATTCCAATAGGAGAAGTTCCAGAAGATTTCAAATTAACTGACCCCCAAAGAAACCACGTAAACGTTGAACAAAGCAAAAATCCAATCATCGACACAATAGAGATAAAAAAACAACTAACAGAGTTAGTGTACCCACTTTATTTCTTAGACTATGAAACCTACCCAACCGCAGTCCCAATATATGATGGATGTAGACCTTACCAACAAGTACCATTCCAATACTCACTACATATTCTTGATAAACCTAACGGGAAGCTTACTCATCACGAATATATACACACAGACACAGAGAGTCATCCAATGATAGCCCTAGCAGACTCATTGATGAAAGTTATGGGAGATAATGGAAGTATCATAGTCTGGAACAAGAAATTCGAAGGAAAATGTCATGAAGACCTCGCTGACCTACTCCCACAGCATGCAGAGATTTTCCATGGGTATAATCAGCGTATATTTGACCTTATGGAGATTTTCTCTCAACAACACTATCTTCATCACGAATTCAAAGGAAGCTTCTCTATCAAAGCTGTATTGCCAGTACTTATACCTGAGCTAAGCTACAAGGACTTAAATGTTAGAGATGGTGCTATGGCGATGAATGGATGGAAAAGCATGATGTTTGAAATGACAGAACAAAAAGAGAAAGAACAGATGGAGAATGACTTGTTGAGATACTGTGAACTAGACACGTTAGCGATGGTTAAGATTCTGGAAGTGTTGCAGAATTTATAATAGTCACACAGTGTGCCTAAAAAGCTTTCTTTTGTCTTTATCCTATTTTTGCTATCATAATAATCGCATATAAATTTATAAAATAAATCATTATGGAACTTAAAAGACTTAAGAAAGTTGAATTAAGAAAAGCTTGGGCTCACGAGGCTACTGATTTCACTACTTGGTTATCTCAGAATGAAAACCTAGAATTACTCAGTGATGAGATTGGACTTGGCATCAAATTACTTCAGACAGAAGCTAGTGTTGGAAGATTTAATGTCGATATTCTAGCCGAAGAAGAGAATACAGGACGAAAAATTGTAATTGAAAATCAACTAGAAATAACCAATCACGATCATCTGGGGAAAATTATTACTTACGCTTCAGGATTAGACGCTGAAATTATAATTTGGATCGTTAAAGATGTAAGAGATGAACACAAACAGGCTGTGGATTGGCTCAACGAACACACAGATGAGAAGATTTACATTTTTGTTATTAAAATGGAATTATGGCAAATTGGCAATTCTGATACTGCTCCTAAATTTCAGATAATCTCAAAACCAAACGACTGGGCTAAATCTCTTAAATCAAATACGGGAGGGCAACTTACAGAAACAAAAGTGATGCAATTGGCTTTTTGGGATAAATTCAAAGAATTTGTTCAGGATAAAAAATCTATACTAAGATTAAGAAAACCAAGACCCCAACATTGGTATGATATTTCTATAGGTAATTCAAATGCTCACATAAGCCTAACGTTACATAGTCAGAATGGGAAAATTGGGTGTGAAATATACATTAACCATGACCAAGAACTATATTCAGCATTAGAAAAATATAAGACAGATATTGAAAAAGAATTAAATGACAAATTGATATGGATGCCATTAGAAGGGAAAAAAGCGACCAGGATAAGACTTCTAACTGATGCAGACCTATATAAAACTGGGGATTGGGAAGAATATTTCGAGTGGTTAAAATCAGAAGCTGAGTTATTCCAAAAAATATTTTCGAAATATATTAAGAAAACAAAAAAGCATTAGGAGTCTTCACGATAAGCCATGAATTGCTATAATAAACCAAAACTGAAACTACGTAATTACATATTTAAACTAGAGAAAAAATGAGTCATCACATAGCATTAGGAGGAGATAAATATATTTTATACATGTCTAAACATTTATTAGGGATTATTCAGAGAAGAAAAATGACACCGTTCGCCCTATTAGAATGCTCAAAAAGCATCGAAAATGAATTGTACACTGGTCCTATAATCATTCTTTCTCAAATACTGAACGAATTTGGGGAAACTAGTCAAGAGGTAAGAAACGAGGCTGCACACGAAATACTAAATAAAATACCAAGCGAAGACGAATACAACGCAGTAGCAGAGCAGTTAACTGCGATAGCAAAAGAAAAATACGAAAACGAATTAGTAAGAGCAGGAGATGAAGAGGAATATAAGAAGGAAATACTTGAAAAGTATCATGAGATATTCGGATGATAATACTTAGGAAGTACAAATTCTACACTTCAGGACTAATCACTTAATATACCCTTATTATATTTTTTATACTTACCTCCATTTGCCTCAAGGTATTTGAGGATTTTTTCATAAATATCCAATGTTTTCTTCGACTCTCCATCCTGCATAGCAAGTAATCCGTGATCATAGGCACAATCTAAAGTAGTATAGCCGCCATTATTAAATAAATTTATATCAGCCCCTTCCTTTATGAGAAACTTTAGTAATTTAAACTTTTTTGGGTAACAAGAATTCATTAAACAAGTAGATCCGAACCACTCACGAAAATTTATGTCAGCTCCCTTGTCGATAAGTACCTTCATCCTGGGCATATTTCCACATTCAAAGGCACACAAAAACTCTTTGCCCGAAACTTTACTGCATTGAGTTGAAATCAAATCAAATATTTTTTCAGATTCACACTTTATAGCCAGTAACAAAGGAGCATCTCCATATTTATCTTTTAATTCCACGTTAATACCTTTTCTTATAAGAAGGTCTATGCAGTTCACATGAAAGTAATATCCAACATCAGGATTGAAATAGCGAATTGCATCGTGAAGAATCCAATGAAGAATTGTTCTTTTTGAACTGTCAGAACAATTGATATTAGCTCCATGACTTACAAGTAAATCAGTGTAACTTAAAAAATAATCCAAATCATAACGAGCACCTACCATGTCTCCAAAAGCAATATACATATTAAAAAGAGGAGTACCCCCACTTTTATCGGGAAAATCAACGTCAGCTCCTTTTTCAATAAGAAAATTAACAATTTTTTTATTATTTGGAATACCTAATGCAAAAGACAGCGGAGACACATCATCATCTAAATAATTTAAATCTTTAACACTGCCGTCTTTTAACAGAGATTTGATTTTTTTTATGTCACTTTTAAAAATAGCATCTATCAAAATTTCTTTTGGATCTTTAGTCATTTTAAATAAATAAAAGAATGATCTATTACACTATACAATGATTTCCTAGCAGTTTTCCAGTACGATTGTTGTTATAACAACAATAGCAATGAACCAAATTAACTTCATAACCTAAAGAATATTCAATAAGATCGTGACCAAATACTGTACTTTTACACGAAATCATCTATAATAGTAATGTCTTTGAAAACTAGAACAATGTGCGATGGATTCGCACCATTTATTTCTCTCCCTTACGGAGTAGGCAAGCTGGGAAATCTGCGGCAAGCCAGATGTAATAAATGACTAATCGCCAAGAGCGGTTGGGAGATTTCACCATCCAGAGGTATTAAGTCTGGACATGATGAATTTTCCTAACCGCTTTTTTGTTTCTCAAACTGATGTTGTATACTTAACCCAAACAACTATGAAACTCACACCAAAAATCACGAAGGCCATAAACCTCGCAGCAACTCTGCATGATGGGCAAGAACGTAAAGGAGACGGCCTCCCTTACATCGTGCATCCTGTTTCGGTTGCATTGATCCTTATGGACTACACGGACGACGAAGACGTTATTATCGCAGGAATTTTGCATGATACGATTGAAGACACTAGCTACACTGGAGACCAAATGGAGAAAGTTTTTGGCTCACATGTGACTGAACTAGTTCTTGATGTAACAGAAAAGGATAAGGACTTGCCTTGGCAACAGAGAAAGGATGATTACTTGAAACATCTCCTGACTTCTTGCCACGAATCCAAGCTTATTTGTGCCGCAGATAAGCTCCACAATCTTCAATCGATGCTCGAGGCTTTTCAAAAGTTTGGAGAGAAAGCTCTAGAAAAATTTAATGCACCAGTAGACAAGAAGCTTTGGTTCTACAAGGAGTGCCTGAAAATCTTCAAGAATGACAAGGACATGTCGAATGGAATAATAGAAGCAATCGAATCAGTACTAAAAGATTTAAAAGCTCTTGATCAACCCGAACCAAAAAGAAAAATTCTTTTTATCGAATGTGAGAACGAGAAATGTGGTTTCGGAGTTGAATTCAAGCACGAAAACGAAACTTTTTTCTTCTGCAAGGATTGTAAGTTCGGTGTTAACGTATCAAGTGACCAACTAGATGACCTCAACCATATGTGTGGTAGCTGCAAGAAGAAGATGGAGAGATACGATCTTTATGACGAGGATAATGTGTGTCCGATTTGTAATGATATGATTGGAGTTTGTTTTGAATACAAAAAAACAGGATGATGAGTAAAAGTATTGGGTTGCAATTAAACCGTTGCATTACCATAATGCATCTGTACTAGAATTGTTCGAACATCGTCCAGTGTGTCACCCCATAAAGCTATTTTTCGAGCAAAATGGCTCTTCGTGGCTTCTACATCGGGTTTTTCTGGTTCGAGCCGGTTTTGTGATTCAAACTCATTCAATTTCAAGAAAGGTTTGTATATTTTCTGGTATTCCAAGGTTAGCTGCCTGTTTTTTAGCACAAAGTTCGAGCCGATTGCTTGAAGTACAAATCTTTTCTCTTCAATATCGACTGTATCGAATCTGTTTAACAGTTGGCTTGAGAACTCGAAGAAGTCCTCGCAATCACCTATCCACTTAACTTCTTCGCCGCTGTGAGCCTGCATGTTTTCTTCTAACAAGCATATTTCTGTTAATACTTTCTGTTTTTGTTCTGAGTATTCTTCTTTTGTTAGTACGCTATCACTACTCAGGTACTCTTCAAGCAGTTTTGCTTGTTTCTTTTTTAGCCTGTTTAGCTCTTGTTGTGCGCTCATTCTTGTTGATGCTTGTACCTTCACTTCGTCTTTATAAACTGACTGTAGTTGCTTTGAAGCCCACTTGATGAACGCATCTGGGATTTGCACCTTTTCAAGATAATCCTTTAACTGCTTCTCAAGTAATTCGCTTCTTAAGTATGGTTGTTTGCATTTCCCCTTTTTCTTTGAGCATCTGTAATACACATGCCCCTTCTGAATTTCTGCTGTTATCATAGAACCACATTCGTCGCATCTCATTATCCCTACATATGGGAATCTGTGTATTTGTTTCCTTGGTTTAGACTTATTCTTAAGCATGTCTTGAATTTGGTCGAAAGTTTTTTTACTTATCAATGCATCAAAATCTCCTTGGTATATTTTGCCCTTGGATTTTATGGATCCATAGCAGTTGGGGTTTGTGAACATGTTGAACAGAGTATTTTTCGCAATATTCTTCAGCCCTATCTCATTAGCATATTCTAAAAGTGCACTTGCAGACATAGTTCCTGTCGCCGCCTTCTCCAATACTTTCTTTACTAGTGGACCATCAATAGGATCTATCTCTGTTCTTTTTAAAGGTCTGCCTAATTGTGCAAGCAAAACCTGTTTTTCGTTCGTGTATCTTTTCCCTGCTATTCTCCCCTCTTTGTCTATGTTCAAATAGCCTAACGATGCCAACCCTATAAGCTCTCCCTTTTCCAGCTTTGTTTGATTGTCTCTTTTTACAAATGTACTTGTATCATCTGAACTTTTCTTCGCCATTGCAAAATGGATCTGCATCAGGAACTTATGATCTGTGAGGTTTGTATATGTTGTTTCTGGAGTTATGATTTCTTTCAGCGTACCTTCGTCCATCATGTAAATCACCCTTCCTCCATCAAAGCTGTTCCTTGCTATTCTTGTAAGGTGATAAACAATTATCCCATCAGCTTCCCCCCTTTCAATCCTGGCTAGCATTTCGTTGAATTTTGGACGACCCGTTTTGTATGCCGTTTTCTCCTCCTTGTAGATGGCTACAACCTGCACTCCCATCTTTGCCGCAAGTTCTTCGAGTACCTTTGTTTGCGATCCTATGCTTAGGATTTGATGATCTTCCCTATCAGATGATTTTCTTATGTAGATGAAGTATTTCATGAGGTTTTGTTAGGTTATTCCCAAAAGGGACGACTGTGGCTACCAACACCAGACCCGAAAGCCTTTTGTTGACACAGTCGCCCCTTAAGAGCAACAAATCAGCTTTCGTTTTTTTGGCGGTGTTTGGTAGCACAAACATTATACACAAAGTTACAATCTACCAAAAATACTTTTTTTAATTGCAATAGACTCCTCGAGAGATGGCATCCTGGCTTCAAGTCGTCTCAACTTCCGAACTTTTCTAGTAGGCTTTCCTTGATAATGCCATTTATGTATAGAATCGTAGACCTCTCCATATTTCCTTTCGTTATCAAGAGCTTTACCAAAAAACTCAAGTCTACAACCACTCTTTCGCTGACTTTCATATACGATGTTCATACACTTCCTACACCCAAAATAATCGGAACCATCAGGTTGATAGAGTTTATAAACAGTCCTGCCGCAATAACAATTCCTTTTGTACAAAGAGCACTTGAAAGCCCACCTGAACCCGCCGAGATTACATGGAACTTTGACTAGAGGAAAAGAATAATCCATATCTTTTTTCTCACCATCCCACCTAGGAGTGATAGTATATTGAAACTTAATCTCTGGGGAACTCATTGTGCTTACGGTAAATCCTATTGAAGATTCACTCCCACTCCACCCACGAGACCAAGTAATGCCACCACTCTTCCATCCACAAAAGTAGCCATGTTGTTTTAGCCATTGAGTATCAATACAAAAGCAGTCATCTGCCGAGTTTTTGGTTGGGTACATTCCCATAATTCAGAAATCGTTAAGGATAGAAGGTATCATCATTTTAAAAGAGTACCGTCTTTTAGTTTGAACTGTTATTGCTCTGTACTTTAGGTAGTAAATCCTCTCTTTTTAAGTCCTCAATGACGAGACTTCTTATGTATGCTGAGAAGTTCATGTACTCAGCTTTTGCCTTCAATTCAGCCATACCCGCTAGTTCTAGTGGGAGGTAAACTGACTTCAATCGGAAATTTTTTGGGTCAAACATGTTTGCTTGGTTAGATGTTAATTTATGTAATGTGAATCCTTGCCAAAAAGACTTTGGACCACCGATAATGTCTCTTTTTCATTCAACTCTCCAATTTCTATCTTGTCGTCCATGAATGCTCTTATCTTATTACTGAAACCGAACATATCGTCTTTATCGTCAATATCGTCTACTACAGACAATGCTTCCCTCTTTATAGCTTCGGATAGAGCCAATACCGACGGATCTCTTTCTGGCTGAGGAACGGCGTTTGCGACGGTTGAGACGGTTTCGGCGATATTATGCGTAATGGTTATTTTGCGCTCCTTCTTTTTGTCCTTGAAAACGTTTATTCCAATTTCTTTCAAGTTTGGACCAATCTCATTCAGCTTTCTTGAAAGTGAATTGGCAGCCTTTGGCCACGCCTTGTCTTT
>Ga0233414_10001095_pt1 | contig 10731 bp, 16 predicted proteins | sample Na_anoxic_10_MG_FD_189020 | JGI IMG/M metagenome (GOLD analysis project Ga0233414, IMG submission 189020) | Seawater microbial communities from Saanich Inlet, British Columbia, Canada - Na_anoxic_10_MG | ecosystem: Environmental > Aquatic > Marine > Inlet | place: Canada: British Columbia...
CTGGAGGACAAGCTCAACCAGTCGTTCCCGGACCCGTCACAGTTTAAATCTACAGAAGAATTTAACTATGCGGCGATGGTAGCATCAGTCTTTAAAAAGGTGGTGGCAGAAATCCTTATTTATATGGATGGACAAGCTAATGCCTATGATGAATTAACTAATAAGAAAAAACAAACTAAAGACCCATTTAAGGTGGGTAAATAAAAGGAGGACAATATGGGAGACATTCGTCTTAAATTCAAACCCCAAGAGGGTAAGGATTACACAGGACCAGCACACGTCACTGACAGTGAGGGTTTTACGTGGAATCTTGCACCCAACCAGACGCAAACATTGCCAGATGACGCTAATCGCACCACTCTAGCAAGTAATGCAACTGTTGATTGGGGAACGACTACACAACAATTAGATGCCCCAGAAGTTGTAGCAGATATTGCTGGACTAACTGGAAGGAGTTAAATGATTTACACTAAAAAAGGTAAACCAGCTAGAAAAAAGAAAAAGAAATAACTTCTATGGTAGCAAAGCTAGGAGCTCTACCAAAGAACGACGATGAGTATTGGGAACATGCCGATACTCAGCTCATTGACATGAAGGACGTCTCTGAATGTAAGCACTACATGGTGCGGATGTCAGGGACAGAAGTAGAGTGTAGAGAGTGTCATTTGGGATTCTTTGTCGGACCACGAGATAGAGTCAAAAATGGACACTTATACCTAAATGGCAAGAAAGTGATTTGAAGGGGGAAGGTGGGCAGACCTCTCCCCTCCAAGTCATTTGACTTGGGTAATTAGTCCGTGTGTGCAGCACGTTAACTCGCAATAGAAAGGAGATCGCATGACAAACGATCAACAGGCAGAAATAGCTGAGATAGAAACTCAGCCAGAGGCAATGCCTACCTCAGAACAACAAACTCCTGAATCAGGGGAAACTGCGGAAGTAGCCGAAAGGGTAGCCGAACCAGTGAAAGCTGAAGATGGGCATGAGTTGCCAGATGGCGTTAAAGAACGTACATCCGAGCAATTTGACAAGTTAAGAAAACAACTTGCCGAAGAGCGTACTCGCAGGCTAGATTTGGAGAAATCTTTTAGAACTCCAAAACCAGCAGAGCAATCTCTTCCTGAGTGGTATGACCCCTCAAGTGGAGAAGTAGACGTTAGCAAGCTCCAACAAAGGGAGGCTAGCATGAAGCAAGAGCTAGACCAAATGAAGGCACAACTTCAAGGTGTATCTCGTCAGACAGAAATACAGCAGGAGAAAGAAGCATTTGTTTCTTACCCTGAACTAGATCCGAGTTCGGATAAATATGACGATAATCTCCAAGAACAGGTGGTTTCATACATGGCTACAGCTTTTGCCAAAGGCAAAGCCCCTACGCTAAAGGAGGCTGCTGACAAAGTTACTAGTATTGCTTCCCGAATCGCTGTGAGAGCAGAGAAAGAGGGTGCGAAAAAGGCACTTGAGCAATTATCACCAAAGGAGCAAGCGTCTCTGGAGGCAACTGGAAGGTCTGATCGGAGACTTCCTAGAGTAGATTTTGACGAAGTCAGAACTACAACTAGGAGAGGAGGAAGATCTGGTTTAGAAGCTACAATGGAGCGACTATCCAAGATTACTTCAGTTGGAAAATAAATCGCCTATAGAAAAGGGGTGAAAATTATATGGCTTATGGATTATTAACACAAACTACTAGAGCAGGTGGTTTATCAACCGACGTTGATGAATCAATGCGTGAGGATTTGATTGACATTATAACTGATGTCAGTCCCGATGAAAACCCTCTTTCTACTATGTTGGCTAGGACCACTGCGTCCCAACCTCTACATCAGTGGCAAGAAGACTACATCTCACGACCTACTAGCCAAACAACTTCTGTTGAAGGTGCCGTTGCTACATATTCTGACTTGGAAGCTCCTGTTCGCAGGGCTAACTGGACAAATGTGGTAACACAGACATTCCGTGTCTCAGGTACTCAATCAGCTGTTGACCACGCTGGAATGGGAGATCCCTACGATTACCAAGCCGCTAAAGCATTAGTAAACTGGAAAAATCAACAAGAGTATTCTATTGTAAATGGAACACTTGCGTCTGGTTCATCCGGTGTCGCTAGAGCAATGGCAGGTTTGGATAGTGTGATCACTTCACACTTTACCGCTCGTAATTCTGGTTCTTCATTATCTGAAACTGAGTTTAACAACATGGTGTCTGATTCTTGGAATGATGTTGGAAGTTCTGACGTGTTTGACATGGTACTTGTACCATTCGGACTACGACAGAAGATTTCTACCTTCACCGCTGGGAACACCAAGTTCACTTACGCTGAGGACAAGAGATTGACTAGACCAGTCGCTGTTTACGAATCTGACGGTGGTGTTCACCGAATTATGGCTCACAAGGACGTTAGAAGTGCTGCTGCTACTCCCGGACCTACCTTTATTGGTATTAAGGAAGATAAGTACAGACTCGCTTACTTGAGAAACCCAAAGAGAGAAGAATTAGCTAAAGATGGTGACCGAAGAAACGGTCAAATCGTTGGAGAATTTACTCTTGAATATTTGGCAGAACGAACCTCTGTTCGTAGAGTAGGATACAATACTGCTGGCTAAGGTTAGCTTTATTGAGGTTTTTGGGGGAGTACCTTAAACTCCCCCTTTTTTGTGGCTTGATGTAATGTGATATAATAGCGATATGGATGTAAACGACCTAAAATGGGCACCAGCATCTGCATTTCAAGCAGCAGACGAAATAATTAAGTTAAAGAAGAATAAAGGACCTTGGGAAGTAATAGAGAAGATTGTAGAGATGTGGGAAAAGACTAACCCTAGAGACTGGCAAGCATTTATATTTCAACTAGAAGATGAGAAGGCAAGAGGTAAGGTAACCAACGTAGGTAGTAAGAAATTCACTAACGTATCTAAGGATAAGGGAAGTGGTGATGAGAAGGGAACCGGAGGAACACTAAGACACCAACTAGACATCCCACTCAAGGTAGTCTACATGATACGCAAGGTGTACCCTAATTTGGTAATGGATAAGAAGTTCTATAACAAATGGGCACGCAAGTTCCCTAAAATGGTAGTGAGTGAAAAAGTATGAAATATTTGCCCTTTATATTATTATCAATAATTGTTTGCTATGTCTGGTATATTATTGCCAGTATTCCATTTTATTCATTATGATTGCACTTTCAATGATCGTGTCCCCCAAAGAGGACCCAAAAGACTTACAAAGATGTTTAGATACCGTAAAGGATAAGGTAGACAAGATATTCCTAGTTATCACCGGTAAACCATCTAAGAAGCTAAAAGAAGTGGCAGAGAAACACGCTGTGGTTGAATATAAGACGTTCTACTACACAGTTACCAAGGGTATGGTCAAGTTTATGAAAAGCATCAACCTAGAGCCTCTAAGTAAGGTTGGTGATAAATTGTTTGAATTTGATAAAGCTAGAAACTATTCAATGAAGATGGTGCCAAAGAAGTATACTTGGATATTCTGGATAGATGTTGATGATATTCTAAGAGGAGAATTACGACCAGTGGTAGAGCGTGCTGAGGCTAACAACGTAGACTCTGTATTTATTAACTACATTTATGAGTCAGAGATTGTAGACGGCAAGATTAAGAATATTTTGATTGAACATCTAAGAGAGAGACTAGTTAGGAACGATGATTCATATAAGTGGGTAGCTCCTATTCACGAGACTCTAATTGAACAACGACCCACAAGGAAGATTGATGATAAGACGGTTGATGTGGTTCACCTATCAAGTGGAGAGAGAAGGATCAAAGCTCTTGAGAGAAACTTAAAGAATCTTGAGTATTCTATCTTTCAGACCAAAGGTAAAGACCCACGACCACTCTACTACCTAGCCAAAGCCTACTTTGATATGTGGCTTACCAAACAAGATAAGAAGTATTTACAATTTGCCAGAGTATTGTGTGAGAAGTATTTACTAGGAGAGAATAAGTCCGGTTGGGCTGAGGAAAGGTCTCAGGCATGGGAGTATCTAGTGGAGATATACAGAACTCAGGGAGACTATACCAACGCTATTAAGTGTGGGCACAACGCCTTGATTGAAGATGAGAGGTTCCCCTCAATCTATGTAAATATGGCATTATCTTATGTATCTAAGGGTGAGTGGGACCGTGCAATTCACTGGGTAAAACTAGCAGGAAAACTACCACAACCAGACTCTACTCTTATTACTACCCCAAGAGACCTAATGGCTAGGTCAATGGAGGTTATCTGGCATGCTTCACTTAATCTATCCCAACTAGATCAAGCATGGGCTGCTGCTAATAACTTGGTAGAGATATACCCAAATAACCCAGATATGAAGGCAAGGCTTGATTTAGCTAACTCATTAAGAGAACAAAGAGATATTACCAAGACAGTGGTAACTCTAGCCAAGTACCTAGAGCAACGCGGAGAACCATACAAGCTCAAACCCCTAATGATGGCTGTACCCGACACGATTAAAGACAATCCATTTATGTCTGACTTAATGAACAAGGTACTCCCACCAAAGAAACATGAGGATAATGAGGTATCAATTTATTGTGGTCCAGGGTTTACCACATGGAGTCCAGCTAACTTAAAAAAGAAGGGTGAATCATTTGTAGGGGGATCTGAAGAAGCCGTGATGTACCTAGCCAAAGCCTTGAATAAACAGGGATGGAAGGTAACTGTCTACTCTGACCCTGGGGCTGATGAGGGCGACTGGGATGGTGTTAAGTATCTACCCTACTTTAAGTTTAACAAGAAAGATAAATATAATATATTAATCGCATGGAGAAGGCCTGACTTTGTGGATTGGAATTGTGAAGCCAAGAAAACATATATTTGGTGCCATGATATAATTAATCAATTGGATATTACTCCAGAACGACTCAGTAAAATAACTAAGTTAATAGTTTTGAGTCCTTGGCATCGCACTAATATTCCAGATATACCAGATGAAAAGATACTAATTAGCTCTAATGGACTACAACTATGAAAGTAACTATATTAGATATGGTTTACTACGTCATTAAAAGAGTAAAGTCTGGAAACTGGATTGTAAAACTTAGTGATGTAATGAAGGAGAAAAATGAGAAACACTAAACACTGCATTTACACAAGTTCGTACGATCGTGGCTTAGAACATATTTTAAAACTATGGCCAGATGTAATGAAGGCAGTACCAAAGGCACACCTACATATTTTCTATGGTTGGGATTTATTCGTTAAGTTCTATGGTAACAACCCTGCATCAATGGCTTGGAAAGAGAACATGGACAAGATGATGAAACAGAAGGGAGTTACCGAACATGGTAGGGTATCTCAAGACGAACTAAAGAAATGGATTGAGAAGTGTGGATTATGGACGTACCCGACCCACTTTGGAGAGATAAATTGTATCTCTGCCATCAAGGCACAGGCATGGGGAGCAGTACCAGTAGTAATTAACTACGCCGCCCTAGAGACAACGGTACAGCATGGAATTAAGGTTCATGGTGACATCTATGAACCAGAGGTAAGAAAAGACTACACCAAGAAACTAATTGAGATACTTAAAGACCCAGCTAAGCAAGAGGAGATTCGCCCCTCTATGATGGCATGGGCAAGGAATACTTTTAACTGGGATAAGATAGCTATTCAATGGAGTGAGGACTTTCGCTATGACGAGGTAGAGGAAGCTATGGAAGTCCTACTAAAGAAAGATAAAAAGAGTATGATTTATTTCCCTAAAGAGTTACAAACCAAACAGGGGATGGAGGTAACATGATGGATATTAAACAAGCATTAAAAGTAATGGCAGACGAACTGATTAGAAGGCAAGAAGTCTCCAAAGCTGTATCCCTACTCAAGAGATTTGAGGATGAGTTTGGTATTAAGATAAACTACCCACTGCCAAAGGAGGCAAAATGATTACCCAGTTTGAGAAACTATGTCCAGTATGTGGAGATAAAGTTATCTGGATAGATGTAAGAAGCGAGCCAACCACTTGCTCTAAAAAAATGTGTTCAACTAATATCCGTTATCAGAAATCTCACCAGACTGCCGAAGGGTATGTCCGTGACCTAAAGGATATCGGAACATGGAAGAGCTAATTAAACAAGTTGAAAATACAAAGTTTGATATGGGTAAAGCCTTACCATATCTAAAGAATGTAAATCAAGGTAGCTGGGCTGATATTACCGGCGATCACGCTAAGTATTATAAGTATTTACCCATTTTCATTGAACTAACCCAGCCTAAACAAGTTGTTGAGTTGGGGAGTGCTGCAGGTGCCTCTACGTTAATGATGTTGTCTCACCTCCAAACCGAGTCCCATCTGTATGCCTGCAGCATTCCCGAACCCGATGGAGAGTTTAGATTTATTCAAGAAGAATATCCAAACCTAACCCTTATCAGAGGAGATGACCTTGACTTAAAGGTATGGGGGAAGATTGACCTGAAGAAAACTGATATTTGGTTCTGGGACACAGACCATACATATGACCAAATCCACGCTGAGTATGTACTTTATAAACCTTTCCTTAAAAAGGGAGCAGTGGTGTTTGTAGATGACATCAACCTAAATGAAGGAATGAAGAAGTTCTGGAGTGAAGTAGAGTATCCTAAATATGAGCTACCCGACTGGCACTCATATATGGGAACTGGATTTGGAGTCTTTAAATGCGAGAACTAGCAGATGGTACATCATATTCAGCTTCAGAGGTAAATGAGAAGTTCTTTACTGTGGGTAAGTATTCTTCTATTGCTGGTGGGTGTAGATTGCATGGACCAGACAACCACCCTTGGGTAAACAATAGAAAGTGTGTATCTAACTACCCCTTTGGAGACAAGAACCCAGAGTGGAATTATCCAAAGTCGGGTGGTAAAGGGCAAGGGTCAATAGGGAATGATGTGTGGGTGGGAGAGAATGTTCATATATTATCAGGAGTTAAGGTTGGTGATGGAGCTATTATTGGTGCCGGTGCTGTAGTAGCTAAAAATATACCACCATATGCGGTAGTAGTTGGCAACCCAGGTAGAGTGGTTAAGTACAGATTTACCCCCAAACAGATTAAATCACTTCTAAAGATTAAGTGGTGGGACTGGACAAAGGAAGAAGTGGTTCAAAGAGTTGAAGATTTAGTTGATATTAACAAGTTTATTGATAAGTATGAAAATTAGTCTAGTATGGGAGTGGGGTAAAGCTAAGGAAATCTATCCACTATGGAGGGATGGATTACGCAAAGCAATGGAGATTATAGAAAAAGACCATGAAGTAGAGTGGTGTTTAGACGAACCACCTAAGGAATGTGACTGGATACTAACATGGTGCGACAGTAACTCAAACTTTAGTAAGTTTAACACCGCCTATGACGCTAAGAGAGCTATAATCTTAACCACTAACCCTACTAACCACCACAATTTGCAAGGGTTTGATATAGTTTTCTGTGAATCTAGTGTTATTTATGAGGAATGTAGGATGAGAGGGGTACATGCAGTTAAGGCTTTTGGTACTGATGACACCTATTTTACCCCTAAGAAGGTGAAGAGAGACATTGAATACTTCTACCCAGCCACATTTTCACCATGGAAATTACAATCAGAGATATGCCACCTAGGTAAAGACCTAACCTGTATAGGTACGATACAACCAGATGGAGCAGGAGAGCACCAGGCGTGCGTAGACGCAGGTGTTAACGTAGATGTAGGCTACTTCCCTCCCGAGAAGATTAGAGAGTACTACAGACGATCTAAGGAGGTAATTATCCCAGCAATACATGGATCAGAAAGAACTGTCCTAGAAGCTATGAGTTGTGATATCCTCCCTCAAGTTATCAACCCAAAGAACAGAAGAACCTTAACTTATATCCAAGAGTTCAGAAAATCAGGTCTACTCTCACCTAGGGAGTTTATTAAAAAGAACTACTCTGCTAAGAAGTATGCAGATATAATAATTAAATCAATGGAGGACTATGAGTAAAATTTCTTGCATAATTCCAGCATGGAACACCAACGAAGAGATACACAGACTTACACAACAGTCTGTAGAGACAATTAACAAGGCTCGTAAGACAGAAATGATTATTGTAGACAATGGTTCTACACACAACGCTCCCTATTTAAGGGAAGTATCAGATATTTATATAAGAAATCAAGAGAATATAGGCTATCCTGGTGCAGTTAATCAAGGTCTAGCGTTAGCAAGCGGGGATATAATTTGTATTTCCAACAACGATATTCGGGTTCCAGAGAATATTTTTGATGTAGGTGAGAAGATATTGGAGGATAGGATGATAGGTTCAGTCCACTTTAAGATGATACCTTATGATGAACCTTTTGATTTTGGGGATAAGGTGTGGAAAACTGGCAAGGAAAGGTGGTGCACCTCCTCATTCTTTCTCATTAAGAAGGAAGCTCTCCCCAAAGGTAACTATGATTTGGGTTATGGCATGGGTGGCTACGATGACTGGGATTTTCAAAATCGGGTAAGGCACATTAACGGATGGATAACCGCCTACACTAATAAATCAGCTTATCAACACTGGGGCTCATGGACACTAAAACACATACCAGAGTTTGAAAAGAGTGAGAATAATAGGGAATACTTTAAGAAAAAATATGGTGCCTATGCTGAGGATATTTGGATGAGTAAGTATCCAGATCAAATGAAGGCTGATTACTGGAAGGGGTTTGAATGATCTCAGTAATTACCCCAAGCGTGAGAAGTAAAGGGCTAGAGTTAGTTAGAAAAGCTCTACTTCGCCAGACATTTGTAGAGTTTGAGTGGATTGTGTGTTCTCCCTTCCCCGCCAAGGCATGTGATAAATGGATAAGAGACCCAGGCAAAAACGAAGAAGACTACTGGAGTGTGTATAAAGCCTACAATGCCCTTCTAAGAGAGGCAAAAGGAGAACTAGTGGTATCATGGCAAGACTATACATTCGCTAAACCTGACGCACTACAACGCTTCTGGGAGCATTTTAAGACAGAACCTAAAACACTAGTAACCGCTGTAGGTAATAAATACAAAGATGAGACATTCATGGTCCAAACATGGCAAGACCCAAGGGAGAGAAGCGACCAGGGAACCTACTACAAATGTTTTCCAAATGATATTGAGTGGAACCTTTGCTCGGTAGCTAAAGAAGCTATATATGCTGTAGGTGGTTTTGATGAGTATCTTGATCGGTACAGCTCCCTTTGTGGACTAGATGTTCTACATAGACTAGATAAACTAGGCGGATATGATTTCAAAATAGACCAGACAATTCAGACATTTAGCACCGAACACGGGAGACTACCAAAGTGGGAGGAGAACTCACCATTTCATGGGGCTTATGACCAAAGAGTTAAAGATTTAATTGACAAAGGTAGTTATCCTGTATTAAAATATCTCTAAAAGGTCTTTACCTGAAAAAGGAGATGCCGGACATATTAGTTGTCGGGCTTTTTTATTATGGACGAGTTCTTATTTGATCCGAAGTTTCATCGCTTCTCAGATTTCTTGGATATAGACAAGTATAGAAGGGATGAACCTTTAATGGCTCACAAGATTGCCTATCTATATGACTGGTCTGAAATGAAAGCCAAAAGTGAGAACTTTATTGATGTTCTAAACTCAATCACTAAACTTCGCAAAGACATGGGAACTACCATGCGAGGAGAAGAATTAGTAAGAGACCTTTACCGATGGGTTAGGCTTGACACTGAAACTGACAAGATGATTCAACAAAAGAAGGTTGAGTTAGAGAAAATCAAAGAGGCTAAACTAGCCAAAGAGCAAGTTAAAGAACGAGTCATTAAAAGAGCTAAGGACTGGGAAGATAAAAAAACTGCCGAAACGAAACTATCTCAAGATAAAGAGAAAGCTTCACAACAATACGCTAATAAAACTATTAAAGAATCTATTAAAAATAGACAACAATTAAAATCCAGTAACATGGAAGTCAAGGACATTAAGTCTAAACCGCTTGAGTCTGAGGAGGTCAAATGGGATTAAATTTTCAAGATGTCATTAGAAGAATATACGACAATGACAGCAATTCAATAGCTATAAGGTCAAATACTACTGTGTATGCCGTAGTTAACACTAGTGCTGCCGGTGTAGGCCAATCACTAGTAACTGTATTAAATCCCGTATCTATAGCTGGTAACGTGACTATTGATTCAGGGAACATTGCCCTAACCTCAGCCCCCACCCTTCATGCAGTAGTAAATACCGCTGCAGGTGGTGGTAACGTAACAGTAGAACAAGGAACAGATCCATGGGTGGTAGACGCTTCAAGTGCAACTATTCATGCAGTCGTAAACACAGGAGCGGCAACTAATCCAAGTAATGTAACTATTGACTCTGGAACCCTAACCGCCGTAACAGATATAACTAACCCAATAGCTTTAAAAGGAAATGTAACCATTGATAGTGGAACAATCACTGCGGTAACTAATATAACCAACCCCGTAGCATTAAAAGGTAACGTAACCCTATCAGGCTCACTACCGGCAGGTGCTAACTACCTTGGTTTAGCCACTATTGATATTGGCTCAGCCCCCACCCTAACGGTAAATGCTCACAATGTGACTAACGCCGGAACCTTTGCAGTGCAGGCTACACAATCGGGTACATGGACAGTACAACCAGGAAACACACCCAACACAGCTCCGTGGCTTACCTCTAATAAGGGTAATGTAACCATAGACTCTGGCACTATTACAGCAGTGACTAGCATTACTAACCCTGTAGCCCTCAAG
>Ga0233414_10001096_pt1 | contig 10725 bp, 10 predicted proteins | sample Na_anoxic_10_MG_FD_189020 | JGI IMG/M metagenome (GOLD analysis project Ga0233414, IMG submission 189020) | Seawater microbial communities from Saanich Inlet, British Columbia, Canada - Na_anoxic_10_MG | ecosystem: Environmental > Aquatic > Marine > Inlet | place: Canada: British Columbia...
AAGACTATATTCAATGTAAATGTAGAATTCAATTTATATGAGAGTTATTGCGAATTTTGGGGAAGAACCATAAATACGCTTATGTATTCTTATCAAGCAATTCGACCAACAAATAGATCCTCAACGGCTGTTAAAACTGGTACAAGTCGTAAAATGGTAGCTACTTTTATAACTCGATTTAATACAGATATGCAAAAGGAGTGCAAACATTCATTGATTCAGGCGTTGAAAATTTTGGACTTTCTAGATTTAAAATACAATCATATTGTGGAAAAGAAGGGCGAAAATATTAATATTTGTAATTACTTATACAAAGAAAATACATCCGTATTTAGTTATTATATTATTACAAGTTTATTAATGAATAATTATAGTCAGTTTATGTGTTGGTGTTCAAAAAATAATAATTTGTTGATACAATTTAAAAAAACTCCTGGTAATTTAGACTCGTACATGACTTTTATAGACAACTGTTGTAAAAATACAAAGATTCAACGAAATATATCCACTATTGAAACGTTTTTTGCAAAAGATAATTATGTATTACTACGTTCGTTGAAAATGTCAATAAATGATATACACAACTTGTTGGCCGACGTAAAAAGAAAAATTGAATAATGATATTGTTCAGTATTACATTTACATAATTAGATAAAAATGGGTATTAAATATCTTAATAAATATTTGCAAACTAATTGTAAAAACTCAATTCATCAAATAGGATTACACGAATTGAGAGACAAAAAGATTGCAATCGATACAAGTATTTATTTGTATCGATTCTTGGGAGAAAGTGCGTTATTGGAAAACTTCTATTTGATGATATCCATATTCCGTCAATATAATATCATTCCTTTGTTTGTATTCGACGGAAAACCTCCCAAAGAAAAGTACGATTTGTTAAAAAAAAGAAAAATGGATAAAAAAAATGCGGAAATGAAGTATAATGAATTGGAGTGTAAAATAAACGATAGTTGTATTACGATTGATCAGACCGAAGAAAGAGAGATTAAAGAGACGATGGACGGGTTAAAGAAGGATTTTATTCGTCTCCATCATACAGATATTGAAAATGTTAAATTGTTATTTCAAGCCTATGGTGTTTCTTATATTGAAGCTCCTGGTGAAGCCGACAAATTATGCGCTAAATTGGTATGTAAAAACAAGGCATATGCTTGTCTAAGTGAAGATATGGATTTGTTTGTATATGGATGTCCTCGTGTATTGCGATATATGAGCTTGCTCAAGAAAACGACCGTGATGTATAACTTGAAAGAAATGTTGAATGAAATGAATTTAACACTCGATGAATTTCGGAGCATTTGTATCGTATCAGGAACCGATTATAATATCGGAAATGATGATAAAAGTGGTAATAATTTAATAAAAACATTAAAGTATTTTAAAAAATATAAAAAATGTGAAGGGGGTAGAAAAAACAACGACTGTCTGTTTTATGACTGGTTAGATAAGAATACGACATATACATCCGACATTATTGACCTATATACGATTGATTCGTTATTTACATTAGATAATATGATAGAGTATAAACAGTATGAAAAAATCAAAATTGTAAATGGCCCCATTAATAAAAGTAATTTAATAACTGTTATGGAAAAGGAGAATTTTATATTTGCGAATTAAACAGCATATGTTATGTAATTTTATAATTTTTTATATCACTGTGGATATAAAAAATTACTGGTTTATGATATTGTCATTTTTTTTTTGTTTTTGTTTTTGTTTTTGAAATGGGTCATAATTTATGCGGTGGCAGCAGCAATCTTGTCGGCTGCCTTGGCAAAGTGAGGAGACATGTACTTCTGAAGGTTGAAGTAGGTAAGCTCGTCACCCTTCTTCAACTTAAGAAGACCGGTAAGCTTCTTGTCGGCAATGATCTTGCGACCATTATCCTTGTCCTGAAGCTTGTGCTCACGGATGTAAGCGTTAATCTCACGAGTGACCTCAGTACGAGCCATCTCAGTACCCTCAGGCTTTCCTAGGAAACCAGCAAGCTCGTTGGAGATAAGGGTAGGCTTAACGAAACCAGAAGGAGCGCGGTTACCAGTCTTTCTCTTGCGCTTAGCGCTTACCTTGGCAGCAGCCTTGAGCTCACGTGTCACTTGACGCTCGATGCCGCGGAACTCAGTGCGAAGAGAAGACATGGAAGCGCTTACAGCTTGAAGCTTAGCCATGAAATCAGAGAATTGTCCAAATACAGTAGAAACAGGCTCATCAACGATAGGGGCAACAGTCTCTGTTACAGAGGCTGTCTCAACAATAGGAGCAGCCTCAACAACAGGGGCAGCAACCTTTGCGGTCTTAGATGTGGTCTTGGGAGTAGTAGTCTTAGTAGTCTTTACCATTATACACTACTAAGACATATCTTTTTAAGCTATTTAACGCATTATATATTATAATAATTATTTATGATTGGTTATCATCATAAATAATTTCCTAAATATTCTTTATTTTAATATTCTTTTTTTGAATAAAACGCAATATATTTTAATGAGAGACTGATTGAAAAAGCCAAGGTAATGCAGTTCTTGCTTCTTCACTTACTAAAGTTAATGCAGCCAGTACATAATATGCTCCTAAAGAACGATTGTCAGTAGTATGACCAGATTTTACCAAATATTCAATTATTTTTACTGCCTGTTTTCGAACAAATTCGTCTGGTTGTGTTTGCGCCAATTGTAAATTCATACCTGTAAATGGATTGCCATGTGGTGGAACAATACTTCTCATGGTCTCTTGTGTCAGTTGTGCTCTATAATGCCATATATCATATACTTCTCTAATGAACAAAACAGTCATATGTCTAGATAAATTAGAAAACCACGAACTATCAGCATAATTACCAAGTTCATTTATGTATTGAAATAGATCCAATATTTTCATTTCCAATTGTTTGGATGGATCTATCACTTCTTCTTCAACTGTTGTTATATGTTCTATCCTATTTATCTTTGCTAAACGTAAGTATAGAGAGAAATTAGTCAATAAATAGGGTTCTATATTTCTTCTATTGTAAGGATTTAATGGAGCCTTTTTTGCACGAATATCATATTTTGATTTTTTGCATAATATCTCGAAAAGGGATGCTATATCGCATCCATAAATAGTACCATCGCTATCAGCAAAGCTAAAAAACTGATTGTAAGGTATTTCGTTCAATGGTTCCAATGTAGCAAAATCCGTATCATTTACGCATAATTTTCGATTTTTTAATTTCAATGCGGGTCCAGCCAATAGAATGTATTTTCGCATAAAAGTTCCCCTGACTATTTTTTGTATTTTAATGGCATACGTAGAATATTTTAAATGATTATAGATTTTGTCTATTAATTCATTCTTATTTCCACTTTTTTTTAGCTTATAAAAGCTACATATTTCCTTTAGTTGAGCCACACTATAATTGACATTGTTTATCTCTTCATATTCATTCATATGTAATATCCGAAACTCATCATTCGTAATCTTTTGTTTCTTTGTACGTTGCTTTTTTAAAGGTTGTTTTTTTAACGTCATTTCATTTATTTTTACCTGTTGCTCAAGAGAGATTATAGTTGTCATTATTAATATAAGATTAGATATATTTATATCGTTATTTATCTTCTATTCTCTCTACATGATATGACAAACCTAGTATAGATACAAACATTTGGCATAACAATATTTACATTTCTATTGTTTTATTGATTTGGAATTATAAATCATATGTAGAGAGATTTACTTAAATTTAATTATATTCTAGATTTAGACAATGTAGGTTGTATTTATTGGCTATTTTTGATTATTATAAAAAAAATTGATTTAAAGAATCCCCTCCTATATATATTAAATATATAGATGACAATGAGCTCTAAGACAATTCTTTCCGGTGCCGATTTTACCCCCTCTAGCGATGTTAAGTACTCCAAGCCCAAGGTTGATGCCAGGGGTAGTAAGAGTATTGGTATTGTAAATGCCGCTTCCAATGGAGCGACCTACATTTCCACTCCTCTTATGATTACATGGGGTGTAAGTGACTATGAGGGTAATGAGCGTTACGAGATGTCGCTTCAGTTCCCAAATGAGGAATACGCTAAGGAAGATACTACTAACTTCCTAAATAATATGATTGAACTTGAGACTAAGATTAAGGCAGATGCCATTACAAATGCTAAGGAGTGGTTTGGTAAGGCCAAGATGAGTGAAGACGCGATTGATGCTCTATGGACTCCTATGTTGAAGTATCCCAAGGATAAGAATACTGGTGAATCCGATACTAGTCGCGCACCTACTCTAAAGGTAAAGCTACCCTTTTGGGATGGTGAGTGGAAGACTGAGCTATATGATGTAAATCAAAAGGCAATCTTCCCTGATCCTAATGGTAGTTCTATTTCACCTAAGGAGTTGATTGCCAAGGGTTCTCATATCGCAGCAGTTATTCAATGTGGTGGTTTGTGGTTCGCCAATGGTAAGTTTGGTGTTACTTGGAGACTTTTCCAGGGTGTTCTTAAGCCCAAGGCAACCATGAAGGGTGTTTGCCAGATTCAGTTATCTGGTGAGGACAAGGACCGTATGGTCAAGCAAACATTGCCTGCTGATGAGGAGGATGAAGACGACGAGCCTGTATCCAATGAGGTAGAAGATACTGATGATGAAGAAGAGACAATCAAGGAGGAGGTCGCACAAGTCGTCAGGGAAGCTGAACCTGTAGTGAAGAAGAAGGTTGTCAAGAAGGTGGTCAAGAAGAAGGAGTAAATGATAGAACAAAATAAACAAAAATAAAATCAGCTTGAAATATCGAAATCAAATAAAAAGAATCAGTAATAATTCGAAATTAAATCAAAAAATAAACAGAATATAACTTGTAATGTAACTAAATAAATATTTTTTATTTACATTATAGTAGAATACTTATTTGTACTCTTTTTTTATTTCGTTCGTTAGGTATGTATTTTTGCTAATAGAACGTATAATCTTCCCAGTTTCTTTTTCATCGTTTTCTATATCGGTCATAGACTGACATACTAAATTCGTGAATTTTAATTGTATGGTTTCGTCTTTGTCCCAACCTTCATTAATGTCCTTCCATTTGTTGATCATACTCCTCTGTTTTCTTGCTATTTTCTGTATCCCCATCAAGACTTTTACCAGTTCGTCGTCTTTTTCCCAAATATCCTCCTCCTTGACGTAGAGCGTTTTTCTCGTAGCATCTGTACAATGAATCGGTCTCTCTAATACATCCAATTGACTTAATCCATTTGTAATCATATTCGTGATTGCTTTTGTCAATCCATTCTCAATTGTATTGTCGTATAATTCAGGTGTAATAGGCAAGGTATCAATAAAATCAGTCAGATTCATCGCATTCTTACAATGCTCGTTCAAAAACATTTGTATATTGAAGTGATTCGTATTATTACTATTTGTATTGTTGTAACTATGTTCTGCATTCCCCTTTATATGGGGAATCATTTCTACAAATGTCTTTTGAATTTCTTTGTTTTCTTTTAAAAGCATTAAAACTATCTCCTTAAATTCTCCTTGATTCGTCGAATGTGAAAATTCCACCATATCCTGCGTTTTTTCACCTACAATATTGTTCTTAGAGCATATCTTGCGATGCCTAGACAATCCTGATGCGTATTTATATAACTGACCGCATACTAGACAATTGTAGGGTTGTTTATGTGATACTATATCATTATTTGCCTTGGCGACTTTCTCGCCAGCGTCGCTTACTGAGTTATGGTAAGACGCTGTATCTACCGTATCATTTGTTAGCATAGTGTGGTAATCGGCGACTTTCTCGCCAAAGTTACCATTTGTTACCATTTTGTTACCATTTTTATGCTTTCTAGTGCGCAAGTGTTTGTTGAAGTCACTTTCTTTCCTACAAGTATATAGGCATGATTTACATGAAAATTTATCGGCGACTTTCTCGCCGGAAAAGTTACCATTAGTTACCATTAAGTTACCATTAGACAATATTTCTAAACCATTTGACTAATTATTTCAAAAAAGTTACAGTAACAAATAAAACCAATCCAAAACGGAAACGAGAGCATTATGCTCTAAATCACTTTTTCACGTTTTTTTCATTTCTATTTCCAAAAAATAAAAAAATGCACAAAAAAAGCATGTTGATTTTTAAAATTCTGAAAATAGAATTGAAAAACTTGAAAAATGTTACATACCTACTATTATCAAAAACAACCAAGCTTTTTTGACCCTAAAAACCTCCCTACATATGTAGGGGGCTACCTACATGCCCTACATGACTTTTTCGGTTTTTTGAAAAATGAAAATCATCAAGCGCAATTTACCTACATGAAAACCATGTCCCTAAAAACCGAAACTTAAAAAGTCATTTTGCATTCATCGTAGAGAGGGGATAAAAACATGCTATTTTCGACCGTTTTTTTCATCGACTAAAATATCGAAATGCGTATTTATAATATATATTCAGTAAAATAGGGGGATTGAACACGAATTGTCATTGTCTCTCTATATATTTGTTTTTATGTTCGCGAATATGGGAAATAATAATTGTAATAATGTCGGTAGTATATTTGACTGAATAGTAAATTGAAACTACACAGTAGAGAGAATATAGATAATAAATATCTGTAAGTAAAACAAAATAACAGTTATATGACTATTCTTTTGTTTCTTTATACGAGTGTGTTAGCTGTATATGTGTATTCACGACAACTGAATATTACAGACAATATTTGATTTTTCAGTATTGTCATATACATTATTGGATTGAATGATTGAAATGCCACGTTTTTTCAGAATATATTGTTGTGTTTTTTGTATTTTTAATTCTTTAATAGGTATATGAAAGGTACGCTGGCCAATATGAAATGGGATTGTATCCATATTAATTATATTATCAATTGAATCGTATATTGTTATATGAATATTATTATTATTATCGAGAGAAATGTTCTCAGGTAGTTCAGGAATACACTTTACAACCAAATCATGATTGTTATGTTTATAATAGATCTCATCATGCCATAAAGGGACGTAATATTTCTCTCCTTCAAAGTCCAACATGAATATATGATCGTTTAACAGATCTTCTAAGTTAGGATTTAATATAATGATATTGTCATGTTCTATCTTATCATTAATAATCTTTTTAATTCTCTCTACTGTCTCACTATCAATGTAAAGTATATGTTGATATGTATTGATGAACTCGAATATTTTTACCGCTCTGTCTTTGTCCATATTCTCAAATAGTTTTACTGATATGTTTTGACAATCATCAATGATACTTCGTAATATACTTTGTATGTCCGTCTGGTTGTTTGTAAAGAATGAAGAGAGAAAGTCGGAAAATAACGAATTATAATCACCATTACTATCAACGCGCTCTCCACCATTTTTTGCTAGATGAGTATTTAAATATTCATAGGACTCGCCAATTTCTTTGAATTTGCTTTCGTAAAAATGATCCGTGTCTGGCATATGTTTATCCGGATGAAATTTTAATGCCATCATTCGATATTGTTTTTTTAATTCACTGCTCGAAAAAGGATTACTTATTTGTAAATTCAAACAAGCCTTATTAAAATCCATGTATTTTATTTATTAAACTATACAAATAATTCTCTAAATGATAAATAGGTCTATAATTATTATTATAATATTGTAAAAATGAGAAGGTATCGACGTATATAGCAGTCATTGTTTCATTCGAAATTGTAGCATTATTATTCAGGGTTTTCAGTAATAACCTGATTATTTGACCAATTTCCATATCATATATAAATATATCATATATCACATCACGGAATGCGCCATATTTTAAGTCACTCGGATTACTCATTAGCTGATACAGATGATCTACATAATTATCTATATTTACATTAAAGGAAGGCGTATTTGTTAAAATATTTTTTATATTGGATATTTTATTAACATTGTAGTCAGGCGGTAATTTTGTATCTAATATTTTATTGTATTGGGATTTCAACGGCCTAGGTAGAGAGATTATATGAAAATTATTGATTATATTATCAGGTAAGAAGGATACACTTTCACTGACGAAAAAATATATCAAATGAATATTCGTATTGTTTTGTTGAATATAACTATAAAAACAATCCAATAATTCACTATGAATTTTATGAAAATTTTTACATACAATAATCCCATTTTTGTTTGTACGCGCAGACAATACATCTACTATATTCGTATATATCTCGTTCCATAATAATTTTGCATTACATCCTAATAAAGCCATGTCAATTTCAAAATGAACATCACTTATTTTAAAATAATAATTCATCTTGTTGTAGGTAACTGTGAGCTTCTTTTCATATTTTAATTCACTTGGACTGTATTTTTTTACCATATTTAACATTTGCGTATATTTTCCAACGCCTTGTGGGCCATACAAGATAACATTTTTTAGTTCAGGTATATTTGATGGAAATGTTTCTACTTGTTTTTTAATATTTGGATGTAATGTTATTTTGTTAGACGATTGAATATAATTATCAAAATGTGTATCTAAAAATTTCATCTAGTATAATATAGTATATAACTACCAAACCCTTTAATAATTAATATAAATTTATATATAATAAAAAACGAATAAAGATATGAATACATTTATACTATCAGATATGAATGTAGTTATAAAGGAAGAACAATTTAATTTAACAAATGTATATTATACTGAACCGATTCAAAACATAATTATGGACAATAGTCAGTTTGTAAAAATAGTCTATTCAAACGAAGATGTTATGATGAATGGAATTTATTTATTGGTTGATTTAAAGCATATCAACAAGGAAAGTTATTTCAAAAAAATAAAAATAACATACGATACCAGTTTGAATAAAAATATTCTGAACCGAATCTACGAAATAGAGAATCTATTGTTACAAAAGTACAATAGTAACAAAAAAATACAACGCAAAATAATATATGACACTTTGAATAATGGAGTAATTAAATTGTTTCCAAACGATGAAAAGGATGTTATTAGTAATAACAACTCGTTTATTTTAAAGATTTCTGGTATTTGGGAAAATGAAACAGAATATGGTTTAACATATAAATTATTATGTATATAAAACATTAACTTGGTAATCCAGGACATAAATTACATGATATGTTATTGTTTATAACATATTATATACTCATTATATACTCATTATATACTCATTATATACTCATTATATACTCATTATATACTCATTATATACTCATTATATACTCTTATTTAAACGTATGTAGTAGGCATAACTATCCATCTGTGGAGAAAAACTTCAACACTACTTGAAGAACCCCAATAATTCCAATATTCATGACAGATAGAATTAGAATGATACTATTTAATTCACTCGCTAATGCTGCAAGAATTCCGACCTTTTCAGCATTGCCCTTATTATTTTTCTCTGATAATATATCCATCATATAATTGACTACTAGAACAGTCTGTACCAGTATTAAAAAAGAGGATACTCCCGAGAACTGATAATATTCATCCGCGACTCTTCCGCTATTTATCTGTTTATAAAACGCAACATTTTGTGCTATGATGAGAGAGACAATTGCTATAATCAGGGTTATCGGCAAAGCATCTTTAAATAAAATTTTTAAAAACTTTAAAGATGAGTTGCCGATACTTTTATTGTCACCGTTTCCATTATTTGATTGCATTTTGTTAAAAATAACATAACTACTTATTAAAAGACCGGATAACGCTAAAATACTAAAACCATATCCCCATACAGTAGCCTTAGCATAATCACTCGAGGTTTGTCCGAAAATAATTTTAACTATAATACCCATAATACACAAAAACGCGAATATTTTGACATCGTATGGAAGTCTTTTTATAGGCACAGGTAATTCATTATTGGAACTACTTGTCGGTTGTTGTAAGGAATCTGGTTGAATTTGTCCTCCTTTCTGTCTTTTCATTTTATCTATTTTATTTTTATACTTCATATAAACTAACATGCTATTTTTATTTACAACGAATAAAACAATATAATTTCTAAATGAGTCATTATTTATGTAAATTATTTCTCATTAAAACTTATATGAGTCGTTATCCTCAATTTAATGTTAATAATGAACATCAATTAATAAGGAGACAAAATACATATGTATTAGACCGTAAATTGGTTACAATTCATACAGAAGACAGAGATATTAACAATTGGCCAAATGCAAACCATTTTGAAGTAGAACTACCTGAATCTCTTGCAAATGTTCAATCTATGAGATTGGTTGAAATTCAGTTACCAGCAAATCAATATGTATTTAGTAATAATCAACAAAATACGAAAATGAATTTCTATTTGCGACCGAATAATAGTACTCAAACGGATATATATGCGGCTTTAGCTGGTAATATTAATAATTATTATTCGATTACTATTGAAGAAGGATATTACAGTCCTGATGAAATGGCGAATGAATTACAAAATTTGATGAATAAAGCAGTTCAAGATTTTTTAGTAAATGATGCCGGAATAGACGGAGCTACTTATACTTATTTCAAAGTCCGATATAACAAAGTCAGCCAACAAATGTATTTTGGAAATACATACGATGAATTTGTTCTACCATTTCAAGATAGAATAGATTATGATGTTTCGTGTAGTGCCATAATTGGAGATAGACAATCCGTAAATGTATGGGAACAATATACAAATTGGGGGCTTCCGTCTTATCTTGGATTCGATAAGA
>Ga0233414_10001098_pt1 | contig 10725 bp, 18 predicted proteins | sample Na_anoxic_10_MG_FD_189020 | JGI IMG/M metagenome (GOLD analysis project Ga0233414, IMG submission 189020) | Seawater microbial communities from Saanich Inlet, British Columbia, Canada - Na_anoxic_10_MG | ecosystem: Environmental > Aquatic > Marine > Inlet | place: Canada: British Columbia...
ATGAATAAACCATGGTTTCATAATAATATTCTATTATTATGAAATTAATTAGTAATTTTTTTGGTTATAATTGAACGAAAAACTACTTTGTTCTTGATTAAGTTCTTTCATTCGCCTGAAATGTTGTCGGCGTCTTCCACGGCGAGTGTCGAATTCGATATTCACCCAACCATCATTTGGTTGAATATCTAGTTTACAATAAGCCCCTCCAGCTTCAAACTTCCAATATTCTCTGACAGGGAGAGATCCCTGTTCCATATCCTCGATGTATCTAGCAGTTAGTTCGGTTGGCATTTTTCTTAAATAAAAAACAGAAATATAAAATCATTTTGGATTTATTCACCCGGACAATTAGGTACATAATTTCTTGCATAAGCCGGTCCATAACACCAAGTGATCTTTTCACCTGGTAAAATATTTCTTTCGGCTCTCAAAGAATATGTCATTGTATCCCCTACTTTTACCTTTTTTCGGTGTTTGTAATTTAACTTAGTTTCAATATCTAAATAACAATTCATATCATCAGAAAATGTTGGTTCGTTGGAGAAAAAAGCATAATACGTGATATTTTGGGAAGACGGCATCTGAAGACTTCCATTGAATAAATCTCCAATCAACCTTTCACTGAGATTTTCTTTTTTCGTGTAAACTGACATCGAGTACATAGAATGTTTGTAAGCTTTGTGTGTATCTATGTTAAACACCATAAACTTGTACCATGCAATTCTTTCTCCCTTTTTAATACGTCTACGACATACTAATTCAGTACCAAGCGTTTTAGAGTTCTTAACCACTATTTTAGTTTTAGAATTATTGAATAACTTAACATTTTTGAATTCTAATAAGTTATCAAGAATTTTATCTCTATTATTTGACATTTATTATCATAAACACAAGGATTATTTATTTAAAAAATCATTATTATCCCAAAATGGCAGACAGTATAAATTTACTACCAACTGATAAAAATGCACCTACACATCCAGAATTACAAATTGTGGATTATCTTTTTGAAAAGGATGGATCTCAGCAAAAAATAGGAGGTCTCGTGGGCGAGTTCAAAACGGCTATTTTCGCGAGTGCGTTGTTTGTAATATTATCTTTACCTCCTGTGGACGATTTAATAATCAAAATTATTCCTGTGACTAATAACGCAGTGGTCAGAATGATTTTGAAAGCAATATTCTTTATGATAACTTTTTACCTTGTTCAAAATTTTTGGTTGATCAGGAAAAAAGATTAATTTAATCCGATTTTTTCCTAAGAAAAAACCACCAAATAGCACCTGTACTTGCTAACGACAAAGAAGTTGTGATAACAAGTAGCAACCAAAGCTTGGTTTTTTCTTCGTCATCTTTCATAAATCCTGGAGACCAAAACCAAAGAATGATCAAAAAAATCAAAAATGTAGCTCCCAAGTATACTAGAGGATTTTTGAGTATTTTTTGAAAATCAAAACTATTTGGAGCTTTGCCAGCAATAACATTGTTAACTTGATGTTCTAAAGCATCATAGTTATTTATTCCATCTAGATAAGGATCTTGTTGTGTCGTCATATTTTAATGTTATTTAATTCTTATAAATAACATTTATACATTCAATGTTCACGAATATTGATAAGTATTTATCCCTCGACAAGTAATTGTATTTGTTGGTTTGTCTTGAGAAATTTCACATTTGAAAATCGATCGATACCAATCTACAGCTTGGGGTACACAATTGCTAAAAAACAATTCAAAAAGCTTTTCACGAACACTTTCTCTAAACATGGACTCTTTGATCATGATTTCCCCAGTAGTTGATAAATATCCAAATAATTCATCCATAACTAGAATTTTGTTTTCCACCCCATGAGTATTAGATATATTGTTTAGATAATCTCGTATTTTCTGTCTTGCTACGGATTTGTTGTCCATTTTTTTAATTTATTTTTTCTAAAAGTCATAATTAATAAATATGGCTAAAAACAATTGCACAATTATAGCAGTTTTGACTTTTCTTGGTATCTTTTTATGCGGTGGTGGTGTCGTCATGACTGCATATGGATTAAAACAGGCAGGTGAAGACTCAGTTTCTAAAGACGAAGCTATCCCTCTTAACACATTGACCATCTTTGGTTACGCTATGAGTACCATAGGTGGTATGATGTTCTTGATATGTGGTATCCTATGGATCCTTTGCTCAGCTAAACGTAGGTAAATAAATTTGTCTTGTAATTCTTGTTTTAGAATTACAAGTCTTTGACACTCGACCATAATTGTGCTCTCGTAACCATTGAATCAGAATTAGCAACTATTGCTTGGAATTCGTCGCCGCTGATAATATTAGGAGGAATACCCCAGGTTCCTTGTAAAACACCCATCAGTTGGGTTTCTGACAATTGGCGAAGAGCTAGAAACCTGTTAAGAACTTCTAGATTATTTTCCTGACTAGATAGTTTTTTAAGATCAGCTTCTGTAAATGATTCTATAATTGTCATATAAGTTTTGACTATTTTGGCAACCATTTTAAAATGATTATTGGCTTTTTCATTGACATCATCTGAATCTGGATTACCCCCAAACTCTGTTGCAATTTTCATAACTTGCGATTTTAAATACTCGTGGGCAAATGAAAATTGAGGTTGTGTAGTTATATCCGACCTTTGTACTTTTTGCATTTTTTCTACTATTCATTTGTTTAAACATGTAGTAATGTCTTTGTAAATTTTACCCCCTCGTTTCTTGGCATTCAAACCATGTACTATTTTACCAATAGTTTTGAGAGTGATCTTTTCAACAGTATCGAACTCATCAATTCTTTTCGCAAATTCTAAGAAGTAATAGGGATCATCAAAACAATCGTCCGGGAGATATACTCTTGGATTATTTCCAGCTCGAGGAGATGCAATTCGTTTGTCTTCAATTCTGATACCCAAATGTTTGATCAAATCTATGGGTCTTAAACTCTCTAGAGAGTGTTTATCAGAATAAATGATCTCTGTGTACTTTCTAGCCTTTTTGGTGAATTTTCTGATTTGTCCAGCAGACCTAAAATGAGGACAATAATTTGGCTCTCTCGAAAGAAATTGCATCAAGTCAAATATAAAAGTTAAAGTTCTTGATTCACAGTGTTGAGCTAAGAGGCCACTACACACAGAAACCAGTAGTATGATAATGTCTTGAACACTACTAGTGGTGTATGGTTTGATTAACCCCCTGTGAATGTTTTTATAAACCACATGTGATTTTCCAAAGTCCAGTAATACGACTTTGAAAGGCCCTTGAGATCTCCACACTCCTTGTTTAGTAAAATAATTTCTTGGTTTGCTACAGGGAGTCACAATGATATTCCATGGAAAGATATCATTGTGACAGAAATCAAATTCTTCTAAACCAATTTCGAGAATGCCACAAATTTGGATGAGAATATCCATCAAAACTGTTATGTTAAAATCCGACGTTTTCAAGTATTCCGCCAGACTTATTCCTTCTACGAACTTCCAATACGAAACCTTTTCTTTGATATCGAAATAAACTAGTTCAGAATATTGATCTGAATACTTCATTTGAGGAATTATACACGCCCCAATGAATATTTCATGAATAAATTCTTCCAATTTAGAGTCCTTCACAATTTTTCTGACGACTCCCAACGACTCTGAATGTTGTACAAGAGTTGTTTTGCTTTCCCATATTATTTTCCAATCGGCTACATTAATAAGTTGTTTCTTTTTCTTGGGTGAAATTTTAGCACACTTACTTTTAGAGAGTAATTTCATCTCCATTCTAGAACCTACATCACGAGCAGATATCACATTGTACTTATAAACACCGGTTTTAGATTCGGAATCTATCAATATTTTCTGCCAATAGTCCAACACACCATTTTGTGAGAGATATGTATCATAAAACGTTTTTGCGTTTTCAGCGATTTTTTTACACTTTACAGGATTCGCCCAACACCAATCCATTACTTCTGATAAATTGGATAGATTTGACTCGACGTGTAGATAGTGAGTTCCCTCAATCAAAAATTTATGAAACCACAGTGTATATGGCGATTTCACAATAAGAACTACTACATTCATACCAAGCTCCATGGACAATCTAAATGCGCAGGAATGTCCCGGAATATGAAGAATATATTTGTATCCGCTTTGCTCCACGGAATCTAGTGGTTCTTTAAGACCTATACTGTTTTGAACATCTTCGCTAATTGTGTGCAATTCGAATCCTACACGTCGAGCTGGACCCGCTCGTCGGGACACCGCTGGGTGAGCTCTTGGTCTTAGATTCCAAGATGTTATTCCCACATCGAGTCTATCGTCTTGTATAGAACAAACTTTGAGCCGCGGATTTGTATCAATTGTAACTCCTTCGCCAGTGGAAGAACCTCTGAATACTACCTTGTTTATTTTGGTGTCCCAATCTTGATCTGGGATCTTACCATAGTCTTTCTGAAGACGATTAAGATACGAGGTATTAAACTTGATACCATGATCTTGAAACGCGATTCTTGCCCAATCGTCCCATGTAGGAACTCCGGAATCGATAAAGTTTTCGTGAGCACACATAGAGAATATTGGAAGAATCCCTTTGGTGTCATCAAAGACTTTTTCATTTCCCTCTACAAGGGGTGCGTAAGGATGTCGAAAATCTTTACGCAGAAGTGGGAAATCCCTACGGTTTAAGAAAAATTCCGTATCGGGGACTTTTCGCGATTCACAGAGAGTTTCCAACATATGCTTTAAACATGACACATTGGAATCTCCTTCGATTTGAGGAAATTCGTTTCTAATCAAAAAATTATTACCAACCCATTGATTCGTGTTTCTATTAATTCTGTTTGGATTAAATCTCCGATTCATTCGTGTTTGTGATGATTCGTATACATCGAGTATTTCTCTATCCGTCATCTCTATTTTTTCACCCCAACTATTAGTGAAGTTACTTTTACTGAATGGGAGAAACACTTCTAGTTTGTTGTTACGTATTTTGACAAAGATGGCCTTTTTCAAACAATGAAAATAATACTTGAAATTAGACAATACGGTTCTCGACGATATCCTAGATTCGGGAAGAGACTCAGCTAAGTTAGATTCCCAAGACCGGTTCCACATATTACCATCCAATGTTATGTTTGTTCTGCTTCCGGATTCATATACGAGATGTTGAAAAAATTGTTCTTCATCTCCAGCTGTGTAGTTAACCTGTTTAAAATTTTTGTATCTAGGATTTGTTTGTTCTCGTGAAGAAATACCGTCTTGATTCAATTCGAAATATTCTTTTACTTTCAAGTATTTTGATGTAGTTGTCATTCTATTTAATGAATTAGATACTAAGTCATTAAATTTCAGTTTTAGGGATCTCAATCACGCAAGAATTATTATTTTTTCTATGCAAAATAACCCTGTTTGTCAAGAGTAAAATAGACACAAAGGACTGAATTACCATAAACACAACAGCTATCACTTCGATGTAAATATTATCTGTATTGAAAAGGAAACAATAATAAATCCATTGGCAAAAAGTCCAAGACGTCACATAACCCAAATATATATATTCTGCAACTTTATCATTTTTGATGATACCAATTACTCCTACTACAGACATAATTGAGAGCAATAAAAAAAAGTAGTTACATGTAAACCCAAAAAAGATTACAAGTAACCATTGTACCACAATGAGACCTTGATATCTCGTCTTGGTTGTTTGTATTTTCACCACTTCATTCTCAATATCAGAAGACATTTTTATTAACTAGATTTCGATGTCAAAAATCAATTTTTCATTGTTGTGAGATCTATTAAGTATATTCTCTTACGACACATCGGACACGATTGCTTAGACGGTCCTTCCTGAATCCATTTAATCAATGCACTTCTAACAAATCTATGTCCACAAACTACACGAATTGTATAAGGCACGTTGTATTTATTTTTTCCCGGACGCAATCTTGTATGAGTGATGGGGCAAATTGCATCTTTACCCCATTTTCTATCCCAGTAAGCAGGCATTTATATATTAATTTGTCTCTTCAGATAGTTTTTTTACTTGTTATTCTTGAATAACAAGTAGAATTATTATTTATATATCGTCAAAATCAAATGGTTGTTCTTCCTCATCAGAACCAGCTTCTACGCTTTGATTACTAGTAGATAATTCGCCAAGATTCTCCAATCGTCTTACTTCATCCTCTTGAAGTAGTTCAATAATATCAACCTTTTCTACTTGAAAATCACGACACGCGCAGATAACCCACATCCCCGCTTTTAACCAACTCTTTTTTCTTTTTCTGATTGAACCCCGTAAACGCCCAATACGTTTTTCACCATCACTGCATAATATCTCAAAACGGCGATCACCAAGTCCTCTTTCAACTTTTCCATATAGTTGACCATCGTCGGCCATCGGTAGAGGTCTTTTAGTTATTTCACCGGTTTGCTTTCTTGTTTTATTCTTGTTAGCTTGTCTTTTTAGTCCTTTAGGCATCTCTCTTATTCCTAGAATAAGAGAAAAAAATCAATTTCATGTCAAGATTAGCAATGCAAAGCATATTAGAGGAAAACAAATCACTAGCATAATTATCTTTTCCATTACTGATAGACTTTCCTCAATTTCACTGGAGATTTCAATTGTGTCATATGGATAAGGCACTGTAACCACCATTGAATATCCAGGTACATGATTCCACCTACAATAATGATAGTAACAATCGATGACACTCTGAGGATTTTCTTTAGGCTTTAAAACACAGCTAAGACTCATCACTGGAAGAAATCGACACCCGTCGGAGTTTTTATCTACACAATTATATTTACCTATTCCAAAATTGGGGTTTACAACTTTTACATCTGTCGGACAATTCAATCCCACCGTCAAAATTATACTTTGAATGATTATCAAGATACTAAACAATTTCATTCTCGTATATTCTTAATATACGAGAATTTATCTATGCGCTGAATGCCCTTGAACGCCCCTTGTGTCTCCTTCGCCACTTTCGTTGAAAGATTCGCAGACCGGTGGTTTTGATAATTGCAAGATCATACTCGCCGCGTGTGTATGTATTAACGAGCTCAAAGGAAGCTTTAGGATCGCGCTGTTTCATTTGCGAAAACAGCTGCTGATGTTCGTCGTTAAAAAATTCATCGACTGTGAATTCCATGTAAGACAGATAATGTCCTCTGGGACCTTCGTCTTCTACTTCAATGATTGTTTGAGGCGAAGAAGGACGCCCATATATACTTTCATCATATTGTGTAACCAAACCTAATTTCATATCTCTTCAATTTATTTCAAAAGAGTGAAGAGAAATCAATTTTGCTTCTCCTCGATGAACCACCGGTGAAACAAATCTTCACCTGAAGGATCAGGGGGATGAGCTATAGCAATGAAAACGAGAATATTGTACATGTAAATTAAACTGACTACCACGAAAACAGTTACTAAAATTAAAAAAATCTCGAGAAACATTTTATCAATCAATTATTCACCACAAAAATCATTTTATCAATCTAAAATACCTAAATTTTCAATATGTCGAATTAAACATTCCGAGTATTCTAAATTTCTACAATTCACAGAGACATGAATCATCTCAAAAATCGTCAAAATGCCTTCATTACTTAGATTAGAAACTATAATATCTTCTAGTAGGTCTTCGTATGTAATGTTACATTCTTTAGTTATCTTCTCGATTTTCTTTAGGAGTGTATCCCCGTAATTTCGGAACAAACTTTCAATGTAAAAGTCCGGATTTACATCTGTCCGTAGCTCAAATTCCACATTGCCACATAAAATGCTTAGAATCAACTTATCAAAACTGGTAATATTCTTGTCTTGAATGTACCGAAGCAAACTATATTCTTCTTTAGATTGTGAATCGTTTAGAGTATTATACATATGTTATATTCTATAATATATGTTCTTAAAAAAATTATTTAAAGGGACTTAGTTGAAACGTGTAACTTTTAAGGTGCAAAAAGGTTGATAATTTTGCATTTCAAATTCTTCCTAGTAGTCCTTAAGGGGATAATGATGATATTAATGGTTTATATTACCCGACAGAAGCTTCTTAGAAGGCTTCTTGTCCTCTTCAGGAGAAGTTGTCTCGGGTTTTGGAGTTTTTACCACCTTTGACTTTTTTGGGAAAATCTTGCTCCAAACGTCTCGCTCGTGATCTTTTTTCATTGTTTGGAACTTTTCCAAACGATTCGCATCAAAAGTGAGCAGATCGTCGGCGATTGTTTCTTCACCCAATAGAAGAGAAATACATTCGGTAAGAATTAGAACTTTGTTCTCAAGCATTTTGATACGCTTATCGGTCGTCTCGGCTTTTTGCATCGTCTTACGAAGATTTACATCCCATTGATTCATAATTGGCGGGGATGAAGGCTTGGGCTTTAGTAATTTCGGTGATGAAGAACCACTTTTCTTCATCCGCTTCACGATCTCTTCGACTTTTGTTTTTGGATAAATCCAACCAGGACCACACTTAAGTCTGGAATTCCATTTTCCTCCCAGTTCTTTCAAAGTATCTTTATGTGTTTTTGTATCACCAATGACGGCTACGGATTTAGCGCTATATTCTACCAAACTGAGATTTGACCCCAGCGTTTCTATAACTTTGCAATTTGTATCAACTGTTAGACTAGACATGATTTGATTTTATAAAAACATCTTTAACAAAATCAATTTTATTTTATCATTTCTTTTCTGCTCTTTTCAGATACTCTAACGCTTTGGTGAGACCTTTTATGGAATCACCAAGGTTTCCTATCGCAGAATTACATTGGTAACACAGCCAGCCACGAAATTTGTTAGTGGTGTGGTCGTGATCAAATGTCAATCTCTTAGTAACTTTTTGACAACAGTGGCATGGAATTGGTGTTTTGGGTCGCGTCATGTTTAGTTGTTTCATTAGTTTTTTAGCAGCAGAAGAGTGCGCTTCCCCCCCAGTTCGTCTGCATTTTTTACACTCTGATCTGTAAACAATTGGATAAACTTTACCGTTGATTATCTTTTCAGAACTGCATTTGTGAAATTCTGTGCTAACCATTTTATACTCTTTACATATTCTACATTTCTTCATATTTTTAATAATATACCCAATCGCTCGAATGAATAATTTGTGTTTTTCCATTTGATTTTGTAAGGAAAGTCTTTATAAAATCATTTTTACTTCGTCGGTAATCTCGAGTAGTGCAAATAAAAAAATCATGAAATTAATGTCACTAGTGGTGATTTTTTGTCTTTTACTTTTTGGTGAAAAATGCCTATAAGAAGATCTTAGTGGTATTAATGATGACCTCTTACGTTTCATTTTATTAATACGAAATATTAAATATCGCGAAAGGCAGCGCGACATTTATCAGCATCACCACCACTCCAGGTTTTAATGTACTGTTTATCTTTGATGTCTCTCTCACCGACAAACCACCAAAAATTTTTGTATTGCTGTTTTTTAGATGAAACCCGTAAAAATAAATTTTCTGTATCCATTCTCATGGAAAAAATGCTAGTGTTATCCTTTAAAAAATCGATAGAATCTTCTTCTTCAGTGAGAGAGTTGCATTTGATAGTAAATTGTGATTGGGATTGATAGAGGGGTGTCTCGTCCTCGTGGAGTATTCCTCTTACGAAAATTGTGTACTTTAACATATGTTCGATATTTAGACTCAGTATTGTGATATTTCAATTTGTTAAAACATTGAAGATGTTAACCCAGCCTATTTCTCTATCCATCCAGATTACAAATTCATCTCCGGGTTTTGGTTTATTACTGTATTCTTTGTTTTCCGGTGCCCACTTTGGTTGTATTTTTCCATGGACCAGACGGAGAACTTCCAGTGGACGGAAGATATTCTAAAATATTTTGAACTATATCACCAGGTAAGTTAAGTCTCCAACCTGTAATAGCAAACGTGAGTTTTCGTGAGTTGTATTTTTGTTTCCAAAATTCATGAATTTCAAAAAGAGTTTTATCCAGAAAAATGACTTGGCGGTTTATTATTGAATTTATATCATGTAAGTGAAACCTTTTTTGTAATTCTAATAGTTCTTTCAGTGTAAACTCGGCTCGTATTTTTTGTCTCCTACGGTGTCTCCACCCCAATTGATGGTTTTGACCTCTTGTTCTAAAGTATTTTTGAGGAACAAGAGAGGGAAAATTTATACTTTTAAAATCGTTGTTTGGTGCTTCTGTCATATTCGATTTATTACAAGTGTTGATGTAATAAATCAATTTAACGCAAAAAAGCCCCTCATATACAACCATTATCAGGTTGTATATGAGGGGCCTTTTTTGTTTTAGTTGTTTTTTAGTTGTTTTTTAGTTTTTCGAGCTCATGATAAGCTAATAATAGCTCGGTATCTGAACTATTAGTTTTCGCGTATTCAAATATCAACTTGTAAGTAATGATCTGTCTCAATCTAGATTCTAATTCCTTGATGTAATTGGTATAATAATTTCTCACATTTTTGTTCAACATGTTCGTATCTTCCAGAAGAATATCATACTCTTTAATCAGCATTCGAATTCTTTTCACATATGGGTCTTGAATCTCCTCAATCGGTTGAGAGAGTATTAACATAAATCGATCATATTCGTCTTCACATATGCGCCAACTCCACTGCCTGGTTCCAAAAAATGCCATGTCTGGATCCGGATGGCGAAGTTTTTTAATTCGATACAATCTCCAAGCTTTTTGTATTTCACTCGCCGCGTTATTCTGGTGGTAGT